>OGQZ01001963.1_pt1 | contig 14755 bp, 9 predicted proteins | sample 1553321 | NCBI WGS metagenome assembly OGQZ01 (sample SAMEA2579958, study PRJEB22360) | human gut metagenome | reverse complement strand
GCGAGGGCATCGGCGGCCCCCATATCGGGGTGGAGATGATCTGGCCCATGAGCATTATGATGCGGGCCTTCACGGCGACCGACGACGAAGAGATCCGCGACTGCATCTGCCAGCTGATCACCACCGACGCCGGGACGGGCTTCATGCATGAATCCTTCTCGCGCCACGATGCCGCGGATTTCACCCGCGCGTGGTTCGCCTGGCAGAACACCCTCTTCGGGGAACTGATTCTCAAGCTCGTAAACGACGGGAAAACGGACCTGCTGAATTCCATCCGATAAGAAGAACCGCGCATCCATCGTCCGGAAGGCCCTCTCCCCGGACTTGTTGCGCGGCTCCGAACGCCGCAATGTCGCTGCTCCCGTCTTTTTCCGGCCTTGCCGTCCCTTGGTGGATCGGTTATGAACCGGCCTGCCGGCGTCCGTGCGAAAGGCAGGGGGGCGGGAAATTGCGGGTTTGTTAACGAAAAGATGCGCTCCCTTCCGGGGCGCATCTTCCGTTTCTCCGAAGCGGGGCCTATTCCTCGACCTCTTCGAAATTGCTCTTGTCGACGCCGCAAACCGGGCATGTCCGGTCGTCGGGAATCTCCTCGGACGGCGTTCCGGGCGCGGCGGAAATCCGGCCGACGTCCTATACCGATAATATATATAGGCGAAATCATCCGTCCGCTCTTTTCGCAAAGCGGTTCCGGGGCCGTTTTTGTTGTCGTCCGGGCCGTTTCGGCCACTCCGTATCGGAAAACTATTTCACCGCAAACAGCTCAATTATCACTTTTATTGCTATCTTTGTCGATGATAGGAACCACCGACGGTTTCCTGTCCGACAAAAGCATCCGGAAATTGAATGATTCGGTAAATACAACACTATCAATGACCCCCAATCCGATTTTTATCGGGGGGGGGAATTTTTGATGGGCGAATCCTGAATCGGGTTCGCCGGTATTTTCGTGTACCGGACAGACGGGACTTCAAATGGCAGACGTCAAGACAGACAACATCTCCTCCACGGAATTCGGGAAGTTATTTTTCGAATTCAAGCCCCGTTTTATCGCCCTGGCATACCGCTATGTCCGCGATCGGGAGACTGCCGAAGACCTGGTGTCGGACAGTTTTATGACCTTTTGGGAAATGCATGAAACCCTGCCGGCGGACATCAATGTGCCGGCTTATATCCTCACTTCGGTCAAAAACCGCTGTCTGAACCACCTCAACGCCCAAATCCGCCACCGCAGGGCGGAACAGGACATGCATTCGACGCTGACGCGCCGGCTTCAGGCCGACGTGCGCTCGCTGTCGGCCTGCGATCCCGACCTGCTCTTCTCCGAAGAGATTCGCGCCATCCTGAAACAGGCAGTCCGCAAGATGCCGAAAATGACCCGCAGCGTATTCCTGTTAAGCCGGATCAGAAATATGACATACAGCGAGATCGCCGCCGAACTGGGAATTTCCGTCAGCCATGTCAATTTCGAAATCCGCCGGGCGCTCAACCTGATGCGCTTCGAACTGAAGGATTACCTCCCGGCCGTGCTGATCACCCTGATACTCTCGTCCCGGTGGTGAAATAGCGCCCCGCAGGGCTGTCAGGAGTCCGTTCCGATCTTTTTTTCAAAAAAACTTGCATTTTTTACTACTTACCCCCTCCGTGTGTTTGTTATTACTATATAACACGAACACATGGACGATCTTTTATTGCAGAAATACTTGAGAAACGAGACCTCGGAGGAGGAACTCGTCGAGGTGCTCGACTGGCTGGACGCGTCAACGGAAAACCAGCGGTATCTCGATCGGCTCGATTATATTTCCAACCTCAATATTCTGGCCGGAGAGGCGCAGCCCCGTATCCGCAGACGCACCGTTTCGCTCTGGAAGAGGGTGGCTCAATGGAGTGCCGCGGCCGCGGCCGTGCTGCTCGCATGCGCCGGGTTGGGCCACTATATGGCCGACCGGATTCTCGAACGCCGTACCCGGGACATGATGGCCATTACCGCGCCCAACGGGCAGAGCATGTCCGTCACCTTGAGCGACGGGACGACCGTATGGCTCAATTCGGGCGCCAAGTTGGAATACCCCTCGATCTTTTCCAGAAAGACACGCCGGGTCAAGATTTCGGGCGAGGCCATGTTCGAGGTGGAACACGACGCCAGCCGTCCGTTCATCGTGGAAACATTCGCCTGCGATGCCGAGGTGCTGGGTACGAAATTCAACATCCTGGCCGATGCCCGGACCGCCGATTTCTCGGCGGCGCTGCTCGAAGGACGGCTGAAAATCTCGAACCGCCTCGTCGGCGGCGAATCCTTCATTCTCTCGCCCAACGATCAGATCGACCTGGTCGACGGACATCTCAAACTCAACCGGATAACCGATCCGGACGACTTCCGCTGGGTCGACGGGCTGATGAACCTGAACACGCTGTCGTTCGGGGAGGTGATCCGCAAATTCGAGAACTATTACGGAGTCCGGATCACGATCGACAATCCCGAGGATATGCCCGAACTCAAGTACCACGGCAAAATCCGCGTGTCGGACGGTGTGGACCATGCGCTGAAGCTGCTCCAGATCACCAATAACTTCTCCTATACGCGCGACGACGAGACGAATACGATCCACATAAAAATAACTAAAATCTAAACCGACTCTATGGAATAAACCGCCTCTGCCTCAAGACACTTTTATGCTGCACCGCCGACGCGTCCGGACACGGTCGTGTCCGCCGGCGGGAGATAAACAGTGATTCGATTGCTAACCTATTGATCTTAAATCAGCAAACTTATGAAAAATTTAAGTATTAGGCAGATAAAATGCCTGATTACTCTAATTCTCGCCGTGTTCCTGTGCGGTGCGCCCGCCGTGGCCCAAACGCAGAAAATCGCGGTGAAGCTCGACATGACGAAGGTTCCGATGAAGACCGTCATGAACGAAATCGAAAAGCAGACCAAGTATCTTTTCCTTTATACGGACGAAATCGACACGAAACGCATCGTCTCGATCAAGGCCGATTCGAAGCCTCTCAACGAGGTGCTGCCGCTGCTGTTCAAGGACACGGACATCACCTATGAGATCACGGTTCCCAACATCGTGCTGTCGAAGCGCGTCGCCGCAGCGCGGCCGTCGGCCATCTCGGGCGTGGTGAAGGATTCCGGCGGCCTGGGCATTATCGGAGCCACCGTTCTGATCAAAGGCACGACCGTCGGAACGACCACCGGCATCGACGGAGACTTCGCCCTGACGGTCCCCGCCTCGGTCGACAACCCCGAACTGTCGGTCAGCTTCATCGGCTACGAAACCCGTGTCGTGCCCATCGGCTCGCGTACGACTTTCGACATCACGCTGGCCAATTCGTCCATCGAGGTCGAGCAGGTCGTCGTTACGGCCCTGGGCATCAAACGTGCCGAGAAAGCCCTGTCGTACAACGTGCAGCAGGTGAATTCCGATGCCATCACGGCCAACAAGGACGCCAACTTCATCAACTCGCTCAACGGTAAGGTGGCTGGTGTGAACATCAACGCCTCGTCGGCGGGCGTCGGCGGCGCTTCGAAGGTCATCATGCGCGGTATGAAGTCCATTTCGCAGACCTCCAATGCGCTTTACGTGATCGACGGCGTGCCGATGTTCACCAAAGCCCAGGAGGGCGGCACAGAGTTCAGTTCGCAGGGTACGACCGATCCCATTGCGGACATCAACCCCGAGGACATCGAGTCGATTTCCGTACTGACGGGTGCTGCGGCAGCTGCATTGTATGGCTCGGACGCGGCCAACGGCGCCATCGTCGTGACAACGAAAAAGGGACAGGCGGGGCAGCTCTCCGTCACTGCGACGGCCGGTGTTGAGATCATGACTCCGTTCGTTCTTCCCGAGTTCCAGAACCGGTACGGTACGGGCAACCTTACTACGCCGATCAACGTGGCCAGTTACAGCTGGGGTAAGCGGCTCAACCGCGCCAACCGATACGGCTACGATCCCCGTGAAGACTATTTCCGTACCGGCGTAGCCAATTCCGAGAGCGTTTCGCTTTCGACCGGAACGGAGAAGAACCAGACCTATTTTTCAGCCGCGGCCATCAATTCCAACGGCATCGTGCCCAACAACAGCTATGACCGTTACAACTTCACGTTCCGCAACACCTCCTCTTTTCTGAACGACAAGATGAGACTGGACGTAGGAGCCAGCTACATATTGCAGGAAGACTGCAACATGATCAATCAGGGAACCTACAACAACCCTCTGACGGGAGCCTACCTCTTCCCGCGCGGCGATGACTGGGCGGATATCGAAATGTATGAGCGCTACGATCCCATAGACAAGATTTCGAAACAGTACTGGCCGATGGGTGACGGCTCCATCACCATGCAGAACCCCTACTGGGCGAACTACCGCAACCTGCGCGAGAACCGTAAGGATCGTTACATGCTCAACGCGGCGCTGTCGTACGACATCCTCGACTGGCTGAATGTTTCAGGCCGCATCCGCATCGACAACTCGCACAACACCTACACCGAAAAGATGTATGCTTCCTCGAACGTGCAGCTCACCGAGCAGTCCGCCAACGGCCTTTACGGCGTCACCAAGACGATGGACCGCCAGGTTTATGGTGATGCTTTGCTCAATATCAATAAAACGTTCGGTGACGACTGGTCGTTGCAGGCCAACATCGGTGCTTCGTTCTCGGATATGAAGAACGACGCCCTGAAGATCCGCGGCCCCATTGCCGACGGTACGTCGGGCGAGAAGCAGGGGCTGGCCAACGTCTTCAACATTCAGAACTTGAGTAATTCGACCAAGACCGTCCGTAAGCAGGAGGGCTGGCGTGAGCAGACGCAGTCGATCTTCGCTTTGGCCGAGGTGGGATACAAGGGCACCTACTACCTGACCCTTACGGGCCGCAACGACTGGCCTTCGCAACTGGCGGGTCCGCATTCGAACGCCAAGTCGTTCTTCTATCCTTCGGTCGGACTTTCGGTCGTGTTGTCGCAGCTCATTCCCAACATGCCTGAAAATCTCTCCTATATCAAGTTGCGCGGTTCGTTCGCCTCGGTGGGCGTTGCCTTCGAGCGTTACATCGCCAACCCGCTCTATTCGTGGAACGAAAGCGGCCTGTCGTGGAACACGCAGACGCAGTATCCCGCCTATCACCTCAAGCCCGAGCGCACCAAGTCGTTCGAGGTGGGTCTGACGATGCGTTTCCTCAAGCATTTCAACCTCGATTTCACCTACTACAATTCGCATACGTCGAACCAGACCTTCGACCCGCAGATCTCGGGCGGTACGGGTTTCTCCAAGATCATCATCCAGTCGGGTAACGTCCGTAACCAGGGTATCGAGCTGGCATTGGGTTATCGGAACACCTGGCGCGACTTCACGTGGGATACCAACTACACCCTGTCGACCAATCAGAATAAGATCATCTCGCTGGCCAACAACGTCATCAACTACGCTACGGGCGAGCGCTTCTCGATCGACCGGCTCAACATGGGCGGTCTGGGCGACGCACAGTTCCTACTGCAGGAGGGCGGTACGTTGGGCGACCTCTACTCCCGCCGCGATTTGCGCTACGACGAGAACAATGCCATTTACATCGACGAGAACGGAAATGTAGCTACGGAGACGATCCAGGATGTGAATAAGTATGTCAAGCTGGGCAGCGTACTGCCCGATGTCAACATGTCGTGGCGCAACGACTTCCGCTGGAAGAACCTGAACTTCGGCTTCATGATTTCGGCCCGTCTGGGCGGCATCGTCTACTCGCGTACGCAGGCCATGCTCGACCAATACGGCGTGTCAGAGGTTACGGCCGCGGCGCGCGATGCCGGAGGCGTGACGCTCAACGGCGGCGACGTGGTGGATGCCTACACTTGGTATTCGGCCATCGCAGGCGGCAATTCCATCCCGCAGTTCTACACCTACTCGGCCACGAACGTGCGGTTGCAGGAGGCTTCGATTGGCTACACGATTCCCCGCAAGCTGCTGCGTAACGTCTGCGAGATTACGGTTTCTATCGTGGGCCGCAATCTGTGGATGCTCTACAACAAGGCTCCGTTCGATCCAGAAAGCATCGCTACGACGGGCAACTACTATCAAGGTATTGATTACTTCATGATGCCGTCATTGCGCAACGTAGGATTCAATCTCCGTCTCAAATTCTAAAACAGCGACACGATGAAAGACAAATTGATAAAAGCGGCGCTCTCCTTCGCAGTTGTGTGCGTTCTGGGCGCATGCACCAAGAATTACCTCGACATCAACAGCAATCCCTACGAGGTGGACAAGGAGCAGATGGAGGCCAAGGACTACGCCATCGCCTCGGGACTCTCTGCCATGTTCGGGACCGTCGTCTCGACGGATGTCAATACGGCGCAGTTCACTGACTGTCTGCTGGGCAGTACGCAGGGCGGTTATTACGCTGATGCGAACAATGGCTGGACGAACACCATTTCCAAATACAACCCGACCGACAACTGGACGAACGTGTTCATGTACAGCGACAAAGTCATCCCGCAACTGTACAGTAACATGTCGAACGTGGAGGGGATTTCGGAGGATCCGCTCGTTTTGGCCATCCTCAAGATCGTGAAGGTCTGCGTCCTGAACCGTGTGACGGACACTTATGGCCCGATTCCTTATTCCGAGATCGGAAGCACCGGTAAGATCCAGGTGGCTTACGACGACCAGCCCAAGGTCTATTCGCAGATGTTCGATGAATTGGACGAGGCAATCGCCCTGTTGGACGAGAACATCGACAGGAGCATCACGAGCACGACCGACCAAGTCTTCGACGGCACAGCCGTGAAATGGTGCCGTTTTGCCAACTCGATGAAGCTGCGGCTGGCCATGCGGGTGGTATACACCGATTTCGTAAGCTCGAAGGGCCTCTCTCCGCAGCAGTTGGGCGAACAGGCCGTGGCGCACTCTGTCGGTGTCATGCAGTCGAACGCAGACAATGCGCAGCTTTCGTCCCTGGCCTTCGGCAAGGACGGCAATCCGCTCTATACGGCATGCATGTACAACTCCCCAGCTGGGTCGGTGACGGGCGGCGATTCGCATGCTGCAGCCGACATCATCTGCTACATGAACGGTTATGAGGATCCGCGCCGCGAGAAATATTTCAGCAAGGCACAGTTCTCCGGGGACAACGCCCTTGAGTATGTGGGCATGCGTCGTGGTATCGCCATTCCAGCGCTCAGCACTGTGGGGCTGCTCTATTCAGGCGTCAACTTCGTAGATGGCATGGCTACTCCGTTGCAGTGGATGAATGCCGCCGAGGTGGCCTTCCTGAAGGCGGAAGCCGTCGGCGTGTTCGGCTGGAACATGGGTGGCAGCGCTAAGACCTTCTACGAGCAGGGCGTCCGCCTCTCGTTCGAACAGTGGGGTGTTGCGGGCGTCGACGAATACCTTGTCGGCACCACTCTTCCGGAATCCTACACCGACCCCAACGGCGGTGCGACCTCCTATTCTACACAGCTCTCCCAGCTGGGGGTGGCTTGGAACGACGGCGCCTCGAAGGAGGAGATGCAGGAGCGCATCATCATCCAGAAGTGGATCGCCAACTTCCATCTTGGCAACGAGGCGTGGGCTGATTTCCGCCGTACAGGCTTTCCGCACCTGATTCCGGCCATGGAGTCTGCCGTGGGCAATAACTCGCAGGGCATCCGGAACCTTACGCTCGGCGCTCGCCGCATGTCCTATCCTGCGGACGAGGCGACCAACAACCCGGAGAACTACGCCAAGGCTGTGGAGATGCTTGGTGGCTCCGATAACATGGCAACCCGCATGTGGTGGGACTGCAATCCGGCCGTCAAATAACCGTACACACCGTTTAACCCATTAAAACGAAATTCGACATGAAACGCATATTCATTCCGTTCTTCGCCGCGGCGGCCCTGCTGGCCTCGTGCAGCGACTGGACGGAAGCCGAACACAAAGATTTTCTGCCGCCGATGAATCAGAATGATCCGGCTTTTCTGACATCGCTCCGGGATTTCAAGGTCGGCGAACACCTGGTGACGATGATGATCGTCCGGGGAACTTCGACCGCTCCGAACCGGCAGAACCAGCATCCGATGTCCATGCCCGACAGTGTGGATTACCTGCTCATGACCGACGTCGACGACCTGCATCCGGCGCTGTCGGACGAGATCGCCGAAGTACGTTCGAAGAAGGGTACCCGCACGCTCAACGTCGTGGACTATACGACAATCCGCAGTACCTGGGACGCCATGAAGGAGGCATCTTCCGGTACAGAGCACGAGGGCGACTATACGGAGGAGAAGTTCGCCGAGTACTGCAAGGCCGAGACTGAAAAGCAGCTTGCGGCCTGCTCCCGATACGGATTCGACGGCATCGTCGTCTCCTATCTGGGCGGTTACGACAGCAGCGCCGCAGCTCCGTTCGTCCTGGCGGCGGACACGTGGCGCCGCGACAATCCCAACAAGCTACTCTTCTTCCGCGGATACCCCGCCTTCATCACGAGCATCGAGAACCAGACGATTCTTGCGGAGTGTGACTACGTCATCATCCTGACTGAGGGTGCCTCGTCGTCGGTGGCTATCTCCCGTATGGTGCGCGACCAACTCGAAGAGGGTGTTCCGAGCAACCGGGTCGTGCTGGAAGCCTCCGTGCCGTCGATCGCCGACGGTGGCGACGACGCTCAGGTGGGCGCTTCGCTCCAGGTGGCCGCGCAGTGGGTGATGGATCCGAAAACCTCCCAGACTGTACAGTGCGATAAGCTGGGGCTCTGCGCATCGAACGCACAGGAAGACTATTTCAATACGCCAACATACAAGAGAATCCGCGAGGCGCTCGGCATCCTGAACCCCGAGCCCGAAGAGGAGCCCGAAAACAATCCCGAAAATAAAAACGACGATGAAAAATAAATTAGGATTCGCATTGTGTCTGCTCCTGGTAGCCGTATTCATGGGCTGCAAGGAGGATGAGGAGGGCAAACACCACTTCAGCAATCAGGTGTTCATCTCCGCCACGTCGTTCACCGACGACGTGTTTATCAAACGGGACAACCTCGACGTGACCCGGGAAGAGAGCTGCGACGTTACCGTCGCCATGGCCCAGCCCCGGGAGCGCGACATCACGGTCACGTTCGCCGAGGCTCCCGGTCTGTTGGAGCACTACCGGATGTTCTACGACGATCCAACGGCCGAACTGCTCCCTGCCAACGGCGGCTATTACGATTTCGCGGATAATTCGACTGTCATCACGGCCGGGATGGTGGAGAGTGCGCCGCTCACCTTCGCCTTTACGAATTTGGACAATCTGCCCATCGAGGAGAAGCAGCGTTATGTGCTGCCCGTACGCATCGTGTCGGCCGACGGCATGAATATCCTCGAAAGCGCCCGGACGGTCTACTTCGTCTTCTCGAAGGCCGCGCTCATCAACGTCGTGGCCGAGATGGAGAACAACTGCGCCTGGCCCGAGTGGACGGCTGATACCGAGGCGGTGAAGGACATGGAGACCTTCACGCTCGAAGCGCTCGTCTACGCCAACTCGTTCGACCGCAAGATCTCGACAATTATGGGCATCGAGGATACGTTCCTCATCCGTTTGGGCGACGACGGCCGTCCGACTAACCAGTTGCAGGTGGCCTTCGCCAAGAAGGTTTCGGAGGAGGAGACCTCGCCTGCACGCGGGAAGATTCCGGCCGAGGCCGACAGCCGTTATGACCTCAAGCTGTTCGTTTGGCATCATATCGCCGTCACATTCGATCGTGGCACTATCTGCGTCTATATCGACGGCAAGCTGAAGGATACGGTCAAGGCTTCAGTATCTGGTACCGACGGGCATGCCGTGATCATCGACAAGATCAACTTCGCCATTCCGCACTCCGACGAGACGGACGGCAAGGAGCGCTGCTTTTGGATCGGCCACTCGTACCGCCTCCAGTCGGACGGCGACTTGTTCTACGAGCGTCGTTTCGACGGCATGATGGGCGAAGTGCGCCTCTGGAACAAGGCCCTGACGGCCGAGGAGATCGCTTCCGAGAACCATTTCTACAAAATCGATCCCGCATCAGACGGACTGGTGGCTTATTGGAAGTTCGACGACAATACGAAAGGTAAGACCGTCAAGGATTATACCGGCAACGGCTTCGATCTGAAGACCGAGCGCGAAGTGAATTGGCAGAGCGTCGCGCTTCCCGAAGAGTGAGAGATTTATTACCTGAAGAATCGTAATTCCTTAACTTTAATTTAACCTTTTTAATTAACCTAATCAACCAAACATGAAAAGAAAGTCATTTCTGATGCTTTTAACGGGTATGTTCGCCATTTCATCGGGGGCTCTCGTCGGTTGCAACGATGACGATGATGTGAACAAAAAGAATTCCCTGTCGGTAACACCTGCGTCTGCTATTGAGTTCAAGGCCGGCGACAATCAGGACGTTGTGCTGACCGTCAAGACCGACGCCAAGTCGTGGGCATTCGAGAAGAACGGTGAGTGGATCGTCGCCAAGCAGGACGGCGACAAACTAACTGTGAATGCCCAGGCTAATACCACGGAGTCCGTACGTCCGGGCCGCATCACGATTACGGCCGGTAACGCCGAACCCGTCAACATCAACGTAAACCAAAAGGGGCTTGAAGTAGGTGAAATCGTACTGAGCATTTCGCCGTCGGATCCCATTGGGTTCGAGGCTACTGGCAACAAGGCCGTTGAACTGACCGTTACGACTAATGCACCCGACTGGACGTTCTCCTACCCCGAGGAGTGGATGACGGCCGAGAAGCAGGGCGACAAGCTGACGGTCAACGCCAAGGACAATACGGGAGATGCCCGTGTGGGGCAGATCGTCGTGACGTCCAGCGAGGGTGAGAAGACTGCGAAGATCGCCGTGTCGCAGAAGGCCGGCAGCGAGAATCCCACCCCGGGCGAGGAGATCGCCGGTTCGCTCTCGACGGCCGATGATCTGAACATCCAGTTCGCTCACGATGCCGTGGAGCCCGTCAAGAAAACCCTGACCTTCACGCTGGAGAAGACCGCTATGGTTGAGACCAAGGTGAAGCTCGTCTTCGACGAACGCCATGTCGAAGAGTACAACTTCGACCACGCTACCGAGTATGTCGTATTCCCCGAGAAACTCTGCACCATTGCGAACGACGGCGTGATGACTATCCCCGCCGGTGAAACCTCTGCGCAGATCGAGGTAACGCTCACGCCGAGTGCTTCCGATCTGGAGTATGTAACCACCTACATGGTTCCCCTTCAGGCCGTAGCCCAAACGGAGGGTATCGTCGTTAAAGATGAGGCTGAATACGTTGACTTCCTAGTTTCGCGCATTGGTTCGAAGAAGATCCGTAACATCTGTTATTTCGAGGTGAACGACTGCAACCCGCTCAACGCCATTGAGTACATTTTGGAGGACGGTCAGCCGTTTTTCGATGCTGTCGTGCTATTCGCTGGCAACATCAACTGGGATGCTTCGAAGCAGAAGGTCTACATGAATGCCAACCCCAACGTGCAGGCGTTACTCGACAACTCGGAGGAACTGCTCCAGCCGCTGCGTAAGAAAGGTATCAAGGTGTTGCTCGACATCTTGGGCAACCACGACCAGGCCGGCATCGCTGGTTTGAGCGACTGGGGTTGTGAGCAGTTCGGTAAGGAGCTGGCTCAAATCTGTCTCGACTATAAACTCGATGGTATCGGTTTCGATGACGAGTATTCGCGCTACTACGGATCCGGAAAATGGTTCGCAGGCCCCAGCTCCCAGCAGGCCGCCCGTCTCTGCTACGAGACCAAAAAGGCGATGAAGGAATTGTGCCCCTGGGAGACTTGGGTACACCTCTATTACTTGGGCTATATCCAGTCCTCTCTGCCTTCGGTATTCATCGACGGTGTGGAGCATAAGCCGTCTGAATTCATTGACAACGTCTGCGCCGACTACGGCGGTTCGGCAAGACCGGTAAACGGTATGGGACTGAGCGGATGTGCCGGCAACTCTATCCAACTCAACTATGGCTACTCCATCTCGTCGTCTGGAGCCAAGGCACTGATGAATCAGGGTTACGGCTGGATCATGTGGTTCGCATTCGATCCTTCCGGAACCGGAACGGTCAGCAACAACCGTTCGCATTCGCTCCGGCAGTTCCGCAACGTGGCAGAGGGCTGCTACGAGCAGAGCGTACGCGATCCCAAAAATGTCTACAACAAGATCAGCGAGGGCCAATACGATCCCGCACCGCACCCGATCAACTAACTTGAAAACGAACGACTCGGTCGTGCGTTCCGGCTTCGGCCGGGATGCCGCCGATCGTTCGGTCGGAACCGGGCGAAGCCGTTTTCCGGTTCGCTGGTAATGAACAAATCCTTAAAACCTGAACGACAAGATATGAAAATTTCGAAAATATTTCTTTTTACCGCTGCTGCGCTCGCACTCTGCGGAGCCTGCGATGACAGCGACGACAAAGTGGATCCTTCGACTACCGAAGACAAGATTTCCGTTTCGCCGATGGAAGGCGTTGTGGGGAGTAAGGGCGGCGATGTCTCGGCCATGGTTACCAGCTCGGGCGCGTGGACGCTCGAAGGCGCCGAGAACGCTTATGTGCTCCCTTCGGCCGTTAAGGGCAAGGATGGCGACATCGTGGCCTTCACCGTGAAGGCCAACGACAAGGAGGAAGACCAGGTCTTCACCTATACGTTCACATGCGGCAAGAAGACCGCGTCTTTCAAGATTACGCTCAAGAAAAAGGCCTCCGAGACCGAGGAGCAGCTCGAACTCTTCTATGCCGATGGGGCGAACATCCTGTCCTGCGAAGGCGGCAAGGTGACGGTGCTGGTTACCAGCTCGGGCGCGTGGACGCTCGAAGGAGAGTCCGATTTCGTGACGCCGTCGGCTACGAGCGGAGAAGACGGTGCCGAGATAGTCTTCGAGGTGGATCCCAATGAGACCGAGGAGGAGCGGAGCGCCAACTACGTCTTCAAGATGGGCAGTAAGGAGGTCGAATTCCAGATCGTCGAGAAAGGCGAAACTGGCGAGACCATCGAGATCACCTCGAAGGCGGAGATGCGCCTGGCTTATACGGCTGTGGAGCGTTTGGCCGTGGAGTTGACGACGAATGTCAACTATCGCAACCTGACGGCCGAAATCGTATCGGAGACCGAGGGGTGGCTGACCTATACGATTGCCCGCCCCACCGAGGGCGGCGCCGAGACCGACGTGACGGCCTATTTCTCCATGGCCCAGAACGACGGTGAGACTCCGCGTGAGGCTACCGTGACGATCAAGGGTGTGAAGAACGGCACAGCCGTGCTGAAGGTAACTCAGCTTCCCAAGTCGAAGATCGAGCCCGAGAAGTTGGCCTATTTCCTAGATGTGGAGGCTCAGACACTCGATATTCCGGTAACGGCCAATGTCGAGTTCGATGTGACGGTAAGCGAGGGGGCGACGGGCTGGTTTACCTATAATAATGCCGACGATAGCGGCCTGCACTTCACAGTGGAGGCTCTGGTTAACGGATCTGCTCGCAGCTGCGATGTCGTGCTCACCGAGAAGAACGCTCCCGACAACTCCGAGGCGCTGACGGTCAACATCAATATTACGCAGAAGCCCAAGGGTCTGATCGAGTGTGTGGCCGACATGCGCCGCTCGCGCTGCTATTTCCCGTTTTTGAAGAATGGCGGAGCGCTCAACAGCTTGAAGAACGGCACCATGGAGGCGCTGGTCAATATTCAGGAGACGCGCGTATCCGGATCTTTGTCGACCATCATGGGTGTCGAGGGTAAATTCCTCCTCCGCCTGGGCGACGTCAATGTGCCTTGGAACCAAATTCAGCTGGCCATGCAAGGCGGAAACCGTACGGATACCAAGTTGAAACTCTCCGAACTGGATCGCTGGTACCATGTCGCCGTGACGTGGGACGATACTTTCGCTTATTTCTACATTGACGGAGAACTTTTGTATCGAACCGGTATCTCCAATTACTCCGGTTTTAACCTAGGTGTGGTATACGGCGGTTCCGAGAGCGACTACAACCGTGCTTTCTGGATCGGTTATGCCTACAACGCCGACCGTTTCTTCCCCGGTTATATGGCCGAGGTGCGCGTATGGAACCGCACGCTGACCAAGGAGGAGATCAATGCCGAAAACCACTTCTACTCCGTTCCGGTGGATTCGGAAGGTCTGGTAGGCTACTGGAAACTCAACGACGGAGCAGGTCAGATTATCAAGGATCATTCTCCTTCGGGCAACAGCATGCTGGGTGAAATCAACGTCCACTCTTCGGGTGGTCAGCAGATCGGTGACCCGGGTATGAACTGGGTGGAGATGAGTCTGCCCTAATTTCGAGCGGATAAAATAAGCGTTGCCTGTCCGTCGGGAACGACGGTTCGTGTGTGGCAGCTGAATCCCATTCTGCTATGGGATTGAAAGAGCGTAACGACTCGATTTATCGAGTCGTTACATTCTTTATACAGTAGAGAAGGCAACAGTCTATTTTCAGCCTATTGCGTTCAAATACCGCATTTCAAATAACCTATCACAAGATACAAAAAATTTCGAACAGGTTTCTTTGTTAAAATACAAGATTGTATTTCGCGATTGTCGCACTATATCAGAATAAGTAATAACCTATTGTGATTTAGTATAAAACATATAAAAAAGTTGTTCATATCGGATGAAATCCGTATATTTATAATGTTTTAAGCATTCTTTTAGTTGTGTATTATGCAATCTCTTAGTCATCTTAAACATTCTCCTTTGGAATGGGTTCCGAGTTTGTACTTTGCGATGGGGCTTCCGTTTGTGGTTCTGAACATGG
>OGQZ01001953.1_pt1 | contig 14793 bp, 9 predicted proteins | sample 1553321 | NCBI WGS metagenome assembly OGQZ01 (sample SAMEA2579958, study PRJEB22360) | human gut metagenome | reverse complement strand
CATAAAATCAATGAACTTCTCTGCATTTTCCTTGTTCTTACTGCATTTCGGAATACACATTGCGTCATAGAAAAGGTTTGAGCCGTCCTTTGGCATTGCGTAGTCAAGATCCTCGTTGTTATCAATCATTGTCATAATGTCGCCTGCGTAGTACGGAGCAATTGCCGACTGGCTGTTTTCCATTTCAGTAAATACCTGATCCATTACATATTTTTTAAGGAGAGGCTTCTGCTCTTTAAGTTTAGCGGCGGCTTTGTCAACATCTTCCTTGGTGCAGTTAGCAGGATTAATGCCCTCAAGCTGCATTGCAATCGCCATTGCGTCACGGCTGTTGTTAAACATAAGAATTTGACCTGAAAGGTCTTTGTTCCAAAGTGCGTCCCATGAATCGGGCTTTGTTTTAACCTTTGTTTTGTCATAAACCATACCTGTTACGCCCCAGCTGTAGCATACGGTATATTTACCTTCGGGATCGCAGGCAAGCTTTTTGAAACGATCCATAAGATTGTCGTAGTTAGGAATATTGTCAAAGTTAAGCTCCAACAGCATATCCTCATCAATCATTCTGCTGATCATATATTCGGACGGAATGACAACATCATAGCTTACATTACTGTTTTTCAGCATATTGTAAAGCTCTTCGTTGGTTTCATAGGTTGTGTAGTTTACCTTGATGTTGGTGCGTTTTTCAAACTCCTCGATAATGTCGAGTGAGTCATCTTCGCCGTTTGAAATGTACTCGCCCCAGTTGTAAACATTAACTTCTCCTGCGTCAGCTGAGTCAGCCGAAGCACCTCCGCCGCAGCCTGAAAGGCAAGCCGCACATGTTGCCGTCATTGCAGATGCAAGGACAATGCTGATGATTCTTTTCATTTCTCAATCTCCCTTTAATAAAATTTTTAAAATCAAGTTCTCTTTTTCTGCACCTTTTCTTCGTGTCTGTCACGCAGATTAATAATAACCATAACAATTAGTACAGCAAGGAAAAGCAGTGCGGAAAGAGCGTTGATTTTCGGTGAAATTCTCCTGTGAGTCATCGAGTAAATTTCAATAGAGAGGTTCTGGAATTTTGCACCTCTTGTGAAATATGTTATGATGAAATCGTCAAGAGAATATGTAAAACTCATGAGCAGACCCGAGAAAATACCCGGCATAAGCTCATGAATAATTACCTTGTAAAATGCCTGCCATTGGTTACAGCCAAGGTCAAGGGCGGCGTCATAAATGCTCTGATCCATTCGTTTGATTCTCGGCATAACATTAAGCACAACAAACGGAACACAAAAGCATATGTGCGAAATCAAAACGGTGAAAAATCCCATTTCAAAGTTAAAGATAACTCCGAGAGTCGTAAACAAAAGCATGAGAGAAACACCCATTACTATGTCAGGGCTGATGATCGGAATGTTTGACGCATTCTGAATAAGCATTCTTTTTTTGCCCTTGAAATTGCTGATGCCGATTGCGGCGGCAGTTCCGAGGATTGTTGCAAAAACAGATGCAAGAACGGCAATAATAACAGTGTTCCACAATGCGTTCATAATATTGTCGTCACGAAAAAGCTGTACATACCATTTGAATGTAAATCCTTTCCAGACGGTAGTTTTGCCGTTGTTGAAGGAATAGAAGATAAGTACGGCAATGGGCGAATAAAGGAAAATAAGCAGGATTGCAATGTAAATTTTTGAAAGAATACCTGTTTTCTTTTTCATTATGCAATCGCCTCCTCATCACCGAACAAGTTCATGATTATCAGGAACACGAAAATAAAAATCATTAATATCAATGAAATTGCCGAACCCGTGTTTTGGTCTGTCCAGAATATTTTTTCAATGACATCACCAATCATAATGTCGTCCGGACCGCCGAGATACTGTGCAACCAGGAATGTGCTTGCACTCGGAACAAATACCATTGTCACACCCGAAATAATTCCGGGAACGCTGAGCGGTGCGACAACCTTTCTGAATACGGTAAAGTTGTTTGAACCGAGATCCTGTGCCGCCTCAATAAGACCGTTGTCGATTTTGCTCATAACGGTGTAAATCGGCAGAACCATAAACGGAAGATATTCATACACCATCCCAAGAATTACCGCACCCGTGTTGCCGATGTAGGTTGAATGAATACCCAAAAGCGAGAGCATCATATCTATCGGACCGTTGTCCTGCAAAAGCGTTACCCATGCGTAGATTCTTAGCAGAAAGTTCATCCACATAGGAATCATAAGCAACATAATGAGCGTGTTCTGGGTTGATTCTTTCATTCTCGTGAGAAGGTATGCAAGCGGATATGCAAGTACAAGACAGATTGCCGTTGAAATAAGCGCAATCCAAAGTGATTTTACAAAAATGTTTGTGTAGTAAAACGCATTTGTAAATGCCTGAAACGAAAAATTACCGTTCTTGTCGGTAAAGGCGGTAAAGCCGATCATAATAATCGGAATCATTGTGAAAACAACCATCCAGATTATGTAGGGAATAGAGGGCTTGCGTGATTTCATTTATCAGCCCTCCTTTTCCGAAAACTCTGAGATTACCTCAAATCGAGCCTTTGAAAAGTTGAATGAAAGCGGAACATAGGTTGCGACCTGCTCGTCCGTATCGCTGAGCATAAGCCACTTTCTTTCGTCCGATTCAAGAATGATTTCGTTGTGTTCACCCTTGTAAACTACGGATTCAATGTACAAATCCTTTAAATCGCCCACGCCGTCGCCTGCAAGCGAAAGAGCGTCGGGCGGCAGAGTGATTTTTAGCTTTGTACCTTCTTCATAGTATTTATCGGGAACGGTAACGGTTTCGCCCTCAAGCTCAAATTCAAAGGAATTGTCGTTCTGATTTGCGTATGTAACGGTTGTCTCAATAACATTATCGTAAAACGGAAGAAGCTTGTTCATAATCTGAATGTTGAACGGGATAACCCTCATACCGATTTTGCTTCCGATTTCAGCCGATTCGGTGGAGTGGATAAGAATTTCACACTTTCCGCATCTTACGCTCATCTCATAGTGAACACCCTTGAAGGTTGTGTTCTCAACAGTTCCGACAAGCTGACCGTCCTCGGGAGAGGTAACTTCAATATCCTCGGGACGGATGACAACATCAACAGGAGTATTCCTGCCGAATCCCTTGTCAACACATTCAAGCTCTTTGCCGAGAATTTGAATTCTGCAGTCATCAAGCATAATTCCGTTGAGAATATTTGCCTCACCGATAAAGTCTGCAACAAATGCGTTCACAGGCTCGTTGTATATATCCTCGGGAGAACCAATCTGCTCGATTACACCGTTGTTCATAACAACAACACGGTCGCTCATGGTCAGAGCCTCTTCCTGATCGTGAGTAACATATATAAATGTTTTCTGAGTTTTCTGCTGGATTTCCTTAAGCTCAAGCTGCATACTCTTACGCAGTTTAAGGTCAAGAGCACCGAGAGGCTCGTCAAGCAGAATGATTTCGGGATCGCACACAAGCGCTCTTGCAATTGCAACACGCTGCTGCTGACCGCCTGAAAGCTTTGCAACGGAACGCTTTTCATAACCCTTGAGGTCAACGGTTGCAAGCATATCGGTTACACGCTTTTTTATTTCATCTTTCGGCATCTTTTTAAGCTTGAGTCCGAAAGCCACATTATCAAAAACATTGAGGTGGGGAAACAAAGAATATTTCTGGAATACCGTGTTTACATTTCTTTTATTCGGAGGAGTTCCGTTAATTCTTTTGCCGCCGAAAATGACATCGCCGCTGTCGGGTTCAACAAAACCGCCGATGATACGCAAAGTTGTGGTTTTACCGCAGCCTGACGGACCGAGAATAGTTACAAATTCCTTTTCATTTATATCAAGGTTGATGTGGTTAAGAATTACCTCACCGTCAAATTTGATGAAAATATCCTTGAGTGAAACTATTGTTTTCTTTGATGTCTGTTCCATTTATGCACCCCTGTTCCGTTGTGATAACAGTAAAATCCGTAAAAAATAAAGCGGATTGTGTCAGCCTGAAAAATGCAGGCGAACACAGTCCGCTCTGCCGTTTCTGCAAAGACATAACCATGATGCTCAGAATTTTTGAACAGAAAAATAAGACGGCTGTGTCGCCCCGTCCTTTTTCTTTACACAAAATCCTTATTAACCGCTTAAAAGCGATTGCACGCAATACAATTTAAATTTTCCGAAATGTCACCCGTCACATAAGCATCAGGGGACAACTGCTCTTTGATTATATTCTAAATGCATAAAAATGTCAATCAATATCGTGTAAAAAGAAAATCAAATTTGCATCACTAATATTCTTTTAAAGAAGTAAAGCTCATACAGAGTCAGAAAAGGTTAAATATAATGCTTTTTGGTGCAAAATTATTGTTAAAAAAATTTTACAACCGTGTAATCTGCACAAAAAACAGCCCTCGAATTTGTAACATAAAGTATATACTTTTTTGGTGAAATTTGTTATAATGAAATCGAAAATTTTATGAAAGGATGTTTTCCCTATGAAGAAAGCAAAAAAGATTGCAAGTCTTGTTGTTGCGTCTGCGCTTCTGACATCTTCTTTTGCGGCAATTACCTCTGTAAATGCTGCCGAGGTTGATTCCGCACAGACTGCATCTGCCGACAGCACCCTTCGTGATAAGGTCGGCGACGGTGTTATGCTCCACGCATTCAACTGGTCTTACAATACAATCAAAGAAAACCTTCCCGCAATTGCAGCGGCAGGATACACAACAGTTCAGACTTCTCCCGTTCAGCAGCCAAAGGACTACTCAACCTCAGGCGATGTAACAGGTCAGTGGTGGAAGCTTTATCAGCCGATCAGCTTCCATATTGCAGAGGAGTCATGGCTCGGCACAAAGGACGATCTTAAATCACTTTGTGATGAGGCTGACAAATACGGCATCAAAATCATCTGTGATATCGTTTCAAACCATATTGCAAATGCCGATGAAGCTAGGCCGGACACTGTGAGCAATCAGGTTAAAAAGTACGAGCCTGAGTTCTATAAGAAAAGAAAAACCTACACCCGTACATACAAAGGCGATGCAAACGACAGTTCGGTTCAGGCAGTTGTTCAGGGTCATGTTTCAAAGTGTCCTGACCTTGTAACAAACGATACTGCTGTTCAGGGATACATTATCAACCTCCTCAAGGAATGCATCGACTGCGGTGTTGACGGTTTCCGTTTTGATGCCGCAAAGCATATTGAAACAGAGGATGACGGCGAGTATGCGTCTGATTACTGGAAAAATATAACAACCTCGGCTTCTTCTTACTACACACAGAAAACAGGCGATGACCTCTACATCTACGGTGAAATTCTTAACAACTGCGGTGCAGACAGAAGCTACTCCTCATACACCAAGTATATCAATGTTACTGACAACAGAACGGGCGACGCAGTGCTTTACAATGTCACAAGGGGTAAGGCAAGCACAGCTACCAATGCAAAATACAAATCAGGTGTTGCAGCGTCAAATGCAGTTCTCTGGGCAGAAAGCCACGATACATACGAGGGCAGCTCGGGTTCATCGGGATTCTCAAACACTTCCGATGTTTCGGATGAAAATGTTGTAAAGGCATGGGCAATCGTTGCATCAAGAAAAGATTCAACAGCACTTTTCTTTGCCCGTCCGGGAACAGCTCTCATGGGTAACATTTCAACGGATTCAACTTACAAGAGCACAGCTGTTTCCGAAATTAACAAGTTCCACAACCTTTTTGTAGGTCAGTCTGAAAAGCTCGGTTCTTCAGGCGACATTGCTTATGTTGCAAGAGGCACAAGCGGTATCGTTCTTTCAAATTGTAAAGGTACAAACGCAAGCGTAAGTATTTCCGGCACAGGTCTTGCAGACGGCAAATATACGGATACGGTTTCAGGTGCTGAGTTTACGGTTGCAAACGGCGTTCTCACAGGTTCAATCGGCGACACGGGTGTTGCTGTTGTTTACAACGGTACAACAACCCCGAAGGCAATAAACTCTGTTGAAAGCGGTTCGTTCAGGGGCGACACAATGACCCTTACACTCAGTCTTGAAAACGCAACATCGGGTACTTACTGTCTTGATGATTCAACTCCTGTTAAGTTTACGGGTACAACATCAATCCGCATCGGTTCAGATTATAAGCCGGGCGAAACAATCAATCTCACAGTTACGGCAACCGACGGTGTAAAGACTTCTTCAATGGTTTATAAGTACGCAAAGAGTACCGCTCAGGAATCGGGAGTGTATGTATTCTTCAACCCTGCTAACAAGAAGGGCTGGTCAGCACCTTACCAGGTTTACATCTTTGATGAAACCACAAACAAGGGTACTGTTTACAAGAATGCAAACTGGCCGGGCGAAGCAATGACTCTTGATCCTGCAACAGGTTACTATTACTACGAAGTTCCGAAGTCATCAAGTATTTCAGCTGATGAGGATGATGAAAATCAGGCTGCGTCGGATTTTGACCTTTCAACTTCAGCCAACACAAGAGTAATCATCTCTGAAAAAGGCGGCGAGCAGTATCCGGGCAGAACAGGTACACCTATCAGCCTCAACGGTTCATCAAAGGCATTCTCGCTTACAAAGGCAGGTACATGGGAGGATACAACTCTTACACCTACAAAGGTTGAGATTGAGGCTACTGATGTTACAAAGGGTTCTGCAGCAGAACCTACAACAAAGCCTGTTCCGTCAACTCAGCCTACAACCGCACAGCCCGCAACAGAGCCTTCGGGCAATGCTGTTTACGGTGATGTAAACGGTGACGGTGACATTACAGTCGTTGACGCTACACTCGTTCAGAAACATGTCGTTCAGCTTGAAACACTTTCGGCTGACAAGCAGATTCTTGCTGATGTTAATGGGGATAATACAATCTCTGTTGTTGACGCAACATTGATTCAGAAGTACATTGTTCAGCTCAAAGACTGGGGCCGCACGGGTGATGTTTATCAGGCAGAACAGCCCACAACACCTGAGCCGACTACCGCCGAGCCTACAACCGTAAAGCCGACTGCACAGCCTACAACAAAGCCTGCTGACACATACACTCTTTACTTCAAGACTAAGCTTGGCTGGATGACATCTGACGGTGTTTCACTCTTTGCTTATGACCTTGACACAGGTGCAAGCTATCAGTTTGAGCAGGATACAGACGCTTACCCGAATGTTTACACAGTTGAAGTTCCTGCAACAGTTTCAAATGTCAGTGTTTATCGTTCTCTTTCAGAGGTTGACGAAAAGCCTGTAGGCGGTGATGACGGTAATGTTTACAATTGCTGGGATGCAACAGTTTCAAAGACAAACAACTGCATCGCACTCAGCAATGACGAAGCTGTTTCAACAGCTCCGTATGTTCCGGAGCAGAAGCCTGCATTCACACTTTCAAGAGTTTACTTTGATAACTCAAAGGCACACTATACTGATGTTTATATCTACGGTTGGGCAGAGAGCGGACTCGGCAACGCAGCAGCTCACATGAATAAGATTGCAGGTACAGATATCTGGTACTACGATTTTGACACACCGCTCAGCCCCGGTTCAAACTGTTTCCTCTTTAAGGACACAGAATCAACATGGAAAACACAGACAAACGACTTGACAGTTGCTGACGGTAAGAACTGTTTCCGTGCAAATCCGGGTTCAAAGTCCGGCGGTGTCTGGGTAAGCTATTCAGAATAACAGAACTACAGAACAACCTTTTCTTAATATTCTGCTAACAGTAAAGCATTCCCTCCGATAAAATTCGGGGGGAATGTTACTTTTAATATGATTTTCCTTGAAAAAGAATGTAATATACAGTATTATATTAGGAGTATTAAACCAAAATTTAAGTGAATTTATGGACGGGAATTTATGAAAACAGAGCAGATTTTTCAGGAATTTGAACAAAGGTTTGAAAAAGAATATTACGCACAGCTTGCAAGCAAAGAAATTCTGACTGTTCCTTTGCTTATTGAGATTTTTCTTGACGATGATTACGCAAATGCTCACTGGGCGGAACAGGTTCTTGAGTATATTTGCGAAGTAAATCCGAAACTTGTCTATCCGTTCTTTGAATTTGTTGCCAAAGGTCTTGACAACTGCAATGGCTTTCTTGCGTGGAATACCTGGAAGATGATTACAAAGCTTTTGCCGACTGACACGGAAAATAAATTTGAAAGCGTAAAAGAAAGGTTTTACGACGCACTTGTTTCAAAAACACCGGCAGAATTTTCCATAGCCTGTGATTGTGCCGTGTCCGTTTTCATTAACAAAGCGGATGAACAGAAAAAATTGCTTGATATTTTGAAGAAATCCGCTGAACACAAGTTTTACATTGACGATACCGAAATTGAAAACAGCGGAGAGATAGCCAAAGAAAAAGTACAGATATTTCTTGAAAGAATAATGAACTATAAAACAAAAGCGGAGAACAATTGTTAACTGATATAATCCCCTTAAAGCAGACTCTTGAAAAACATGGTTTTCAGGGAATGCTTTAAGGGGAGATTTTTATGTAAAAAGAAGAAAAAAGTACGGTACTGAAACGGAATAAAGACAACTGTTAAATCATATTTTCGGATTTGACAATACCATGTTACAAAAAATCCGCAGACGGTAAAATCTGCGGATAAAATGTTTAAAAGTATAATTAAAATGCCTCTATAAGCGGATTGACTGCACCCGGCTGTATTTTTTCGGGATGGTCAATATATTCGATTGCCTTGCCGCAACCGTTGATAACGCAGTCAGCGGCGGCTTTGTGAACTCTTACTTTCAGCTTTGTGGATTCGCTGAGAAGCCTTGCAAATCCCGTCAGCTTGGCAAGACCGCCTGTCAAAATTATACCGTCCGTGTAGATGTCACCGACAAGCTCGGGCGGAGTCTGTTCAAGCACATCTTTAATTGCCCTGATAATGTTAAGCGCAATATCCTCAATTACAGGCTTGATTTCGGCATAGCCAACATCAATAAATTTAGGCAGACCGCTTACGGCATCCCTGCCTTTAACTCTGAAAAGCTTAGGCTCTTTCGGAATTTTTACACAGCCAACAGCCTTTTTGCAGGCCTCTGCCATGTTTGTGCCGATAATCAGGTTATGCTCTTTTCTGATGTATTTAACGATTTCTTCGTCCATTGCACAGCCTGCCGACTTTATGCACTTGGAAACCGAAATTCCGCCGAGAGAAAGCACGGCAATATCTGCCGTACCGCTGCCGACATCTGCAATCAGAATGCCGTGAGGACTTGTTATGTCGAGCGAACAGCCCATTGCCGCCGCTTTTGGTGCTTCAATAAGATACACCTTGCGAACACCGATTGAGCTTACTGCGTTTACAACCGCTCTTTTTTCAACCTCGGTAACCTCACTCGGGATTGAAGCAACAACTCTCGGCATAGTCACCTTTGACGGACTGACCTCTTTTATAAGAATTGAAACCATATCCTCAACAAGTTCGGAGCGTGAAATAACACCGTCATCAATCGGGTGCATTGCTCTTATGCCTGCAGGCGTTTTGCCAATCATCTTATAAGCCTCGTTGCCGACGCCGACAATGTCGTAGGTGTCAACATCAAACGCAACAACGCTCGCCTCATCAAGCACTATTCCTTTATTTTCAATAAAAACTCTTGTTCTGTCAGAACCGAGATCAACAGCTATATCCATTTTAATCACTCCAATGCTATATCAGCAGAGATGTGCAAAGCGTACAGCAACAAATCTCACCGCATTTGCACTTGTTAAGTATTCTTGCACATTCGCCAAGCGTACTGCCTGTTGTAATAATGTCGTCAATAATCAGTATTCGCTTGCCTTTGATTAAATTCTTGTCAATCGGCGAGTAAACGCCTATAACATTTTTTGCTCTTTCAGCCGCCTTTATGCTGTGCTGGGTTTTATTTTTCTTTGTTTTGGCAAGCAGGTCGGCATACTCAATGCCGAGAAGCCTTGCACATTCCTTTGCAAGCAACTCAGCCTGATTGTATCCACGCTCTCTGAGAGTATCCTTGTGCATCGGCACACAGGTGACAAGGTCAAATTCCCTGTCACGGTAAACATCTTTTATTGAACGAACCATTTCGTGTGAAAGCAATTCGGCATATGCACCGCAGTTGTGAAATTTAAAGTTAAGAACTGCCCTGCGAAAAATTCCGTCATAGGGGAAAGGAGAGGTGCAGATGTACCCTCCCGTTGCATATCGTACAAGTGGCATTTCGGGGAATTCTTTTCTGCATTTGTCACAACAGCTTTTGTTCGGTTCAATAACCCTTCCGCAGTACGGACAACGAACCGTAAAGAAAAATCCTTTTATTGTGCCGAAAACTTTCTTAATAAAGTGTGTCATCTCTCAGTAAAAATTCTTTAAGACCGCTGTACCTTTTTGTACGGCGGTTATTGTTTACCATATATTCAACGGTTGACGGATTGCCGACAAGCACAAGCGTTTTCTTTGCCCTTGTAACAGCGGTGTAGAGCAGATTCCTGTAGTAAAGCTGAGGAGGTCCCGAAAACATCGGTATAATAACTGCGTCAAATTCATTGCCCTGACTTTTATGCACCGTGATTGCGTAGGCAAAATCAAGATCGCCCGCAAATTCAAAGGTGTATCTTGCAATCTTATCAAAAAATTTAACGACAAGCGATTTTGTCTTTCTGTCAATCTTTGTGATGATTCCTATGTCACCGTTGAAAATTCCTTCGCCCGTTTCGCCGTTTTCACGAAACCAGCGAATATCATAGTTGTTTTTTATCTGCATAACCTTGTCGCCTGTACGAAAGGTTTTTGAACCGATTGTGATTTCCGCCTTATCGTCATCCTTCGGATTTAGCGCCGCCTGCAATTTGTGGTTAAGCTCGGCAGTTCCGAGTTCACCTTTTTTGGACGGAGCAAGCACCTGAATGTTTTCAAACGGAGAATATCCGTATGCCTTTGGCAGACGATTTGCACAAAGGTCAGCTATTACCGCTGAAACTTCTGATTTATTGTTCCTTTGAAGAAAGAAAAAGTCCTTGTCGGCGGAATTAAGAATGGGTATTTCACCGTTCACAATCTTATGTGCGTTTGTGACAATAAGGCTCTGCTGTGCCTGACGGAAAATTTCATTCAACCGTACAACGGGAATAAGTCCGCTTTCGATAAGATCGCCGAGCACATTACCCGGACCTACGGAGGGGAGCTGGTCGGAGTCGCCTACAAGAATAAGTCTGCATCCTGTGGAAAGCGCTCTCATAACGCTTTCCATAATGAATGCGTCCACCATTGAAACCTCGTCAACAATCAATGCGTCGCATTTAAGCTGATTGCGTTCGTTCTTGTTGAAAACTGGGTTGTCATGTTTATCCCAGCTGACCTCAAGCAGTCTGTGCAGAGTTTTTGCCTCATCGCCCGTGAGCTCGCTCATTCGTTGAGCCGCTCTGCCTGTGGGGGCAGAAAGCAAAACAGTTTTGCCGTTTGCTTTCATTATTTTTATTATAGCATTGAGGGTTGTCGTTTTTCCTGTACCGGGACCGCCCGTCAGAACAAGCATACCCTCGGTAAGTGCCATAGTGATTGCTTTCTTTTGCAAATCGGCATATTCGATTCCGTCCTCTTTTTCACATTTTTCAATCGCCTTGTCAATGTTTTTAATTTTCTCTGACGGAAATTTAAGCAACATTTTTATTCTTGACGCTATGTACATTTCGCAGAGGTGAACATTGGGAGGGAACACAAATTTTTTGCCGTCAATCTTATCTTCGATAAGCGAACGGTCAAACAGCATTTCTTCCATGCACTCCGAAACCTTTTCACCGTCAATTCCGAGAAAATCGGTTGAAACTTTCAGCAGCTTTTCCTTTGGCAGACAGGTGTGACCGTTTCGCTCATTGTGATGAAGAATGTGTACGATTCCTGCACGCATACGGACATTTGAATCGGGTTCTAATTTTTCTTTTTTAGCAATAAAATCCGCACTCTCAAACGATACCCCAAAATCACCCTGACAGAGAATGTACGGATTTTTCTTGATTAAATCGACACAGCTCGGACCGTAGGCGTTGAAAATTTTGACTGATGCGGTGTTTGAAATTCCGTACTCGCCGAGAAAAAGCATGAGTGTTCGCACGCCTGTGTTCTGTTTTAACTGCTTTGAAAAATCCTCGGCTTTTTGCGAAGAAATTCCTTTCAGCATTGCAACTCTTTCGGGCTGATTTTCAAGCACATCAAGCGTTGCCTCGCCAAATTCCTTTACAAGCCTTTGTGCGGTTTGAGTGCCGATTCCCTTGATAGCTCCGGATGACAGATAACGCAGAATATCAGCCGCCTCGGTAGGTCTGCTGATTTCGCAAATCTGCACGGCAAACTGTCTGCCGTAGCTTGGATGATTTGTATATTTGCCGGTAAGCTTTACAACATCACCCGACGACACCTGTGGCATAATTCCGACAGCGGTCAAATAGTCGTCACCGTCAGCAAGCTCAATTACCGTGTAGCCGTTTTCATCGTTTCGGAAAACCACGCTTTCAATTGCTCCCTCAAGCTGAAGAAGATTGTCGTTGTTCATTAAAACTTACTCCTCAAATCTTTTTGTGAGTTCGCCGAGAGTATTTTCGTAGCCCGCTCTTTCATAGTCAAGGTAATCCGTACACGGCTTGAAGCCATCCGTATTTTTTGAAATCTGCAAAGCAATGTATTCAAGAAAATGCGGATTTTTAATCATAATAGGACCTGTAACATGAGTAGCAAAAAGGTTCTTGTCCTTCAAACCTTCCGCTTTTGCGTTTTCGTAGTCACCGAGTCCGTGTTTAACAGTGAAAAGATGATTTTCAATACCTTTAATTTCACTGCACTTGTTTACAAAGCCGACAATCGGTTTTGTGAGAATGTCAGATGTATAAACAATATCGCCTGTAATTCTGCGTTTGTTCTGCTCGGTAACTGTAAAATCATAAATTCCGAGTCCGTCATAAACCTTGCCGTCAGAGTCTGTAATTGTTTTTCCGAGCATTTCAAACGAGTTGCCCGTCATAAGAATTACCTTGCCGCTGTTGATGTATTCAACAAGAAAATCCTTGTACTTTTTAAAATCCTGCAAAACAAGTTTCTGATTTTTTTCTGTACCCGAACCGATGTATATAAAATCGTAATCGCCCAGGTCGGCATTGTCAAACAGGGTAAGCCTGTCGGTTGTAAATTTTACACCGCTCTTTTCAAGCATTCTTTCAAGCGCAGAAACATTGGCATATTCTCCGTACAGGTTCATTATATCGTGATACAAATGAAGAATTTTCATAATCAGTCCACCTTTACCTTTTCAAGAAATTTACCCTTGTCTGAGAAACAGGTAATTACATAAATCTTTTCTTTGCGGTCATTGTCAAGATAATCAACGGCTTCTTCAATGTCCTTGATAACCTTGATTTTGTTTCTGTCAACTTTTGAGAAAGAAAATCTTGTTGCAAGGTCATTGCAATATGTTCCTGCAAGCACAATGTTCTTTACATTGTCGCTTTTGAGAAGGTCAAAGTTGATGTCCCAAAGCCATGAAACATCGCTTGTAAAATACTTTCTGCTGACTGCGTCAACAATAATCAAAACATCGCACTTATCCTTGTCGGATGCGGCAAGCTTGAGTGACTGATTGTACGAAATGCTGTTTTCATGTTTTGATGTAACAAGCGTACCCTTTCTGTTTCCGAGCGTGAATGTTACAACACGGAAGTTTTTAAGAACATAATTGCTCAGGCTCTTTGCAATTGTGTTGCCGTCAACACCTGTGATTGACGCAACGGTAAATGCCGCAAGCAAATTGTAAACATTATAAAGCGATTTGAGTGTAAGTTCAATCTTGTACTTATCGTTAATTGTAATTTCGCCTTTTTCAAGATCGGCAGATGTAACTGTGTAGCTTGTATCCTGTCTTTTAAGACCGCAGTTAGGGCATTCATAGTTGCCGATGTGGTCGTAGTGATAGCTTGAATATGTCATAGGAGATTTGCAGTGAGGGCAATATGCACCGTCATTATAAACACCGACAAACTCCTTTGTATCGGTCGGAAGATTGCCTGCACCGAACCACACAACATTATCCCTGCCGTAGCCAAAGCACGAAACAAGCGGATCGTCGGCATTAAGAATAAGCTGAGTTTCGGGATGAATACTATCCTTTACGGCATTGTAAACCCATTCCGGATGACCGTTTCGTGTGAGCTGGTCACGGTAAAGGTTTGTGATAACATAATGAGTCGGTGTGATGTATTTGAAGGTATATTTTGCAAAGCGTTCGTCACTTTCAATGAGAAGAATATCCGATTTAACCTTGCCCGAAAGAGTACAACTGCCGAGAATAAGAGTTGTAACACCCTCAATCTGGTTAGAACCCTCTTTGTTCCAGGCAACTTTTTTGCCGCTTTCACAAAGAATATGTGCAATCATCTCAACGGTAGATGTCTTGCCGTTACTGCCTGTTACGGCAACAATATATTTCGGCAGTTCAATTCGTCCGAGAATATCGGGGCAGAGTTTAAGCGCAATCTGTCCCGGCAGACTGCTGCCCTTGCCGAGCAATCCTCCGACAAATTTCAGAACCTTGCACACAATAATAGTAAATAGTTTTTTCATTTTGCCACTTCCTTAATTAAAGACAACCTGTGTTGCCTCTACATACCTTGTATATATTCTTCATCATTATACCACAATTTTATTTCTTTGAATATATATTCTTAAAATTTTTTGCAAATTGAAACAGCAGGTTGAAAAAATTTTAAAACCAAAAAATAAAAAGCCTGAAATTCGGTCAGCTTGAATTTCGGGCTTTTCTGCAGAGTGCAACCATCCGTTCACGAGTGGTTTT
>OGQZ01001940.1_pt1 | contig 14843 bp, 10 predicted proteins | sample 1553321 | NCBI WGS metagenome assembly OGQZ01 (sample SAMEA2579958, study PRJEB22360) | human gut metagenome | reverse complement strand
ATTATCGTGAGGAATGCGATGATAAAGCGGTACGCTGGTTATTCCGGACACATTCTAATGAAGGGGATTGGAGCGGTAATATATATGACTTTTTCTGCAAGGTGCGAACCAGAATGGATGATGATATAGCAGTTCCATTTGCAAATAGACGAGATGGATATCGGGTAGACAGAGTGGATGTGCATGATGCATTGGAAGAAGCATTGGCAAATGCGTTGGCACATGCAAATTATTATGGCAGACGAGGAATTCTTGTTGTTAAAAAGGGGAAGGAACTTAGTATTTCCAATCCCGGTACTATCAGAGTGACAAAAGAAGAATTTTATGCAGGTGGTAATAGTGATCCGCGAAATCCAAATATTTTAAAGATGTTTGGTTTTGTAAATGTCGGTGAACGTGCAGGAAGTGGTGTCGATAAGATTATGACAGCATGGGCTGAACAAAACTGGAAGAAACCAGCATTTGATTTCTCAGAGCGCAATGACAGAGTAACATTAAAGCTCGAAGTCGGACAAGTGGTATATATTCCGGGAGCTGCTGATATCAGAAATGAAAATACAAATCAGGCAAAAGCAATGGCTGTGTCGAAAGAAGATAAAATACTTGAGTATATCAGGCAGAATGGAAGTATTTCTTCTCAAAAAGCCGCTGATATAGGTGGTTATAAGTCAAAGACAGGAGCTAGAAAATTGCTTGATAAGATGATAGAAAAAGGATTGATTACGAAGATTGGAAATGGACCGGCAACTAAATATGTGATTTAGTGGTCACATTACTGCTTATCGAACACTTTATTGAACACTATCGGACACTTTTGTGGAATATTGGATACAAAGTGTTCGATAAGTGACCGATAGTGATCCTTTATCGGATTCTTAATAGCATAGGCTGAATAAAAATAATTTGTGCAGACGGTCTGCACAAATTCATGTAGAAGGTGAAAAGATGGACTTACAAAATATACAGGAACAATTAAATACTGAATTTGCAAAAGCTGATGTTCGCATCATTTTCTGGTTCGACGATAAGGGAGATTATGCAGAAGAGGTATCAGAAATACAATTAGACACAGCCAAGTTGCACATTTTAGACGGAGAGAACTGGCTGTATTCTAAGTGGCTGTTAAATGAATCGGATCCGGAAGGAAAATATCTGGTGTATGCTCCATTTGCAAGACCAAGTGACAGCGAGAATCCGCTTGCCGATATGTATTACTATTCTACACCGTATTATACGGACCGGGTGTCACAGATGTCGCAGGAGATTGGTATAGATACCAAATACAAAGAGCATTTGGCAGGATATGGTTCATTCTGGAGAAGTACAGTTCGCATTGAGAAGTTTAAGGCGTTGAATATTGACCATTATAATACCGAAACGATTGACATTGGGTTACTGGCGGTTCTTACGGATGTGAAAACACCTAGTTTTGAAGAGATTGTAAAGAAGCTGATCCTGACAGACGCAGAAGAATATGTCAAAACAATTACGGATTATGGTTTAATGAAGACATTCTGGGAGCTTTGCAAGAAGTATTTTGGCTACAATGTAGATGGAAATATTGCAGATCCATCTATAGAGAATCTGGCAATGTCATTTGTTGTGACTTATGCAGCAGCAACATTGCAGATGGCATTACCAAAGAATTTGAGTCCCTATATTGTAAAAAAGAGAAATGACGCTGTCGTTTTTGTGAGAAATATTATGGATAATGTATCGTGCAGAGAAGCATATGATGCATTGTCATTACATACGGATAAAACATTGCGTATTTCTAAAAATATTCGTGAAGCTTGGAACAAAGACGCAGGCGTGCTGACTGATGTACTGTCTTGTGATGCGTTTTCTGAGCTAGATCAGATGCTGTTAGAGTGGATCGTAGATAAGCTGGATAATGAGATTCTGGACGAACAGATTGATGGATTGGATATTGCTCGTATTGCAGATCAGCGAATGATGAAAGCCTGCCATTACAGTGATGTTTTTGCACAGGAATATCAGGCAATGAAGTATGCGTACTTACTGATGAAGGGAATCCGGGATATGGAGATACCTTCGGATCCGGTTTTGTTGCTTCAGAAATACCAGAATGATCTGTATCAGATAGATTCATATTACCGTTGGTTTTATCGTGCGTTTGATCAGATTGAAGAGAACGAAAAGTATATGCAGGCAAGAGAGCGAATAGAGAATATTTATGCCAATGACTATCTGCTTCAGATGGTTCCAAAGTGGAATGCTATTTTTGATGAACAGGCAGAGAGTACATTCGATCAGTGTGGACTGGTCAGACAGGACCGTTTTTTCAGCCACTATCTGCATGCTTATGATGGTAAGGAGCGAATCATTGTCATTATTTCAGATGCTTTGCGATATGAATGTGCAAAGGAGTTAATGACGAAACTGGATATGGACGAGAAGTGCCAGGCATCCATAGAAGGGATGGTTGGTGTATTGCCGTCTGTCACATCTATGGGAATGGCAAGTCTGTTGCCGCATAAAGAAATGAATGTAGATGAACATATGAATGTGACAGTAGATGGCTTAAGCTGCATTGACACACCATCACGGGATAAAATATTGAAAGCAAAGAATCCAGACAATATTGCAATACAGTTTGATGAGATAGCGAAGGCTAATAAACCGAAAGTTCGTGAGCTGTTGCAGAACAAAAATATTGTGTATATTTATCATAATCAAGTGGATGCCAGAGGAGACAAGCCTGCCAGTGAAAATGAGGTGTTTAATGCCTGTGAGGAGGCTATCGAAGAAATCTACCGATTGATCAAGAAACTTACAGGGGATGTCACAGCAACGAAGTTCATTGTCACAGCGGATCATGGTTTCTTATATCGTCGGGACAAACTGCAGGAATTTGATAAGGTGTCGTATGACAAGGAAATGTGCACTTATTCTAATAAGCGTTTTCTACTTACAAAGCAGATGGTGAATGCACAGGGCGTTGTTTCCAGAGGATTAGCTTATCTGAATAAGTTGAATACCGGATATGTAGCAGCTCCGTTGGGGGCTGATATTTTCAAAGTCCCGGGCGGAGGTCAGAACTTTGTGCATGGTGGTTCGTCATTGCAGGAAATGCTTGTTCCGGTGATTGAAGTGAAGACAGCCAAAGGAAAGCAGGCATACGATTTTGTTGATGTGATACTTACATCTGTATCAAGAAAGGTAACGAACCTTCGGACATATTTTGATTTTATTCAGACAGAAAAGGTAACAGATGTGATGAAAGGAATGAATATTATCGCTTACTTTGAATCTGAAGATGGTGAAAAAATATCCTATGATGTACCGATTATTGCGGACAGTCAAAGTGATGCTCCGGAAGATCGAACCTTCCATGAAAAATTCACATTCAAGTCGAAGAAGTATCTGCCTCAGGATAAGTATTATCTTGTGATGGTAGATGCAAACGATATGAATAATGAATTGCATCGGTATGAATTTACGGTGGATATTGCATTTGTGGATGATTTTGGATTTTAAGGGGGGAGAAAATAGATGGCAGTAGGAATGATACAATTAAGGAATCTCAATAATGATGAATCTGAAAAATGGACCAAATTTTGGACTTGTTTTGATGCATGGTTTAAAGAAGATGCAGCGAAGGACGGCTTTATAAAAAGCGAGCTAATTGACTATGAGGTTACACCGTATGGTGAAAGATATGAATTAAGTATTCCATACGAAAAGGATTATAATTATGAGTATGGTGAAAGTTATCCTTTTTATGCTAATTCATGTGAATATGATAATATAAAGAAGTTTCTTGAAATTGCATATAAAAGATGGATTGATAAACAATACCATTCAAATTTTACCAGAAATGTCAATAAGATGCTTAAGAGATTTGAATTGTCATATCATTTTGAGAATGGGGAGCTTGCAGATGCGAATGAAGTGGTGCAGGATCATCCTATTGGTAATACACCTAATGATATCAAATTAAATAAAGGCACAAAATTATATACAGCATTTGACATCTATACAGTAAAAAAGGAAGAAAATAAGGGTGGAAACGCGAAGATATATCGAGTAAGAAATCTAAATGGTGATGAAGTTGCTGTAAAAGTTTTATTTCGGCAATCAGGCAGTAAGGCAGCTAGAATATGTAATGAAATGCTTTTTGGAGAAAGAAATGAAAATGAAAATATATTACATATTTTAGATAGAGGAGCATTTGGAAGTAATTTAGTATTTTATGTTATGCCTCTTGCAAAGGAATCATTGAGAGATAGGATTAAGCGAGGCATTTTGCCACAAGATGCATTAGAGGTTTTTTACAATTTAATTAAGGGACTGGAATTTGCACATTCCAAAAAGGTGTATCATAGAGATATTAAACCAGAAAATATATTGTTTATGGATGATGGAAATAAGGCGATTATTTCCGATTTCGGAATAGCTCATTTTAGTAAAGAACAGATGGTTGTTGATCCGGGAACAAAAGCATCAGACAGATTAGCCAATTTTCAATATGCAGCACCAGAACAGAGGATAAAGGGAAATGCAAAATTAGTAGATGGGAGAGCTGATATATACTCTGCTGGACTAATATTAAATGAAATGTTTACTGGCAATTTGGTAGCAGGAAATAATTATCAACAGATAGGGGATGTTGCTCCGGAATATTCTTTTTTAGATGAGATATTTGATAAAATGCATTGTCAAAAACCAGAAGAGAGAATTTTTCCGGCTGCTGAAATTCTAAAAATATTAGAAAAGCATAAATAATGATAGGAGGCTGACATGGACGAGGTAAATAAACCAAATGCATCATCATCTACTGACGACAGACGGGAAGAAATCAAGCAAAAACTGCGCCAGTATTATGATGGACGAATTGTAAGAAAAGATCTGACCAAATCAATCAAGGAAGGGGCAAATGTTCCGGTTTATGTATTGGAATATTTACTCGGTCAGTATTGCAATTCAGATGATGAGGAGATTATTCAAGAGGGACTGGATAATGTGAAACGAATTTTGAGAGATAATTATGTGCGCCCGGATGAGGCACAGAAGATATTATCTCTTCTTCGTGAGCGTGGAAGTTATACCGTGATTGATCGAATTACGGTTGTGCTGAACACCAAAGAGGACCGTTACGAAGCGACTTTTTCTAACCTTGGAATAAGAGGAATACCGATTCATCCGGACTATGTAAAGGATTATGATCGCCTTCTTTGTGGTGGTATCTGGTGTATCCTGCAGCTGGAATATGAGTTTATTGAAGAAGATAAGAAGAATACACAGCCGATTCGTATTCGTAAATTGACACCAATTCAGATGCCTCATGTTGATATGGATGAGGTTCGTAGCGGTAGGAAAGCGTTTACCAAAGACGAATGGATGGATGTACTGCTTCGTTCTACCGGATTGGAGCCGGACAAGTTTAGTGACAGAGCAAAGTGGCTGTTAGTAGCTCGTATGATTCCGTTGGTGGAGAATAATTTTAATCTCTGTGAGTTAGGACCAAGATCTACGGGTAAGTCATACATATATGAGCAGATTTCTCCGAATAGTATTCTGGTTGCCGGTGGACAAACGACGGTAGCTAATCTTTTCTATAATATGTCAAGTCATACAGTTGGTTTAGTTGGTATGTGGGATTGTGTGGCATTTGATGAGGTCGCCGGTATTAAGTTTAAGGACAAAGATGGTATCCAGATTATGAAGGGATACATGGCATCCGGTGCGTTCTCTCGTGGTAAGGCAGAGATTACAGCAAAGGCATCTATGGTCTTTGTCGGTAATATTAATCAGAGTGTGGACACGCTGCTAAAGACCTCCAGTTTATTTGATCCGTTCCCTCCGGAGATGGGGACAGATACAGCGTTTCTTGATCGTATGCACTGCTATATTCCCGGCTGGGAAATTCCAAAATACAGACCTGAGTCATTTACGAATGATTATGGATTCATTACAGACTATTTGTCTGAATTTATGCGGGAGCTGCGTAAGGATTCGTATAGCGATATTGCAGATAAATATTTTAAGCTGGGAAACAATCTGAATCAGCGTGATACCATAGCGGTTCGCAAGATGATTTCCGGCTTTATCAAACTGTTATATCCCGATGGAGAGGCAAGTAAAGAGGAAGTAAGAGAAGTTGTTGAAATTTCACTCGAATTGCGTCGCCGTGTAAAGGAACAGTTGAAGAAGATTGGCGGCATGGAGTTCTATGATGTGAATTTTTCCTATATAGATAATGACAGCTTTGATGAGCATTATGTTGGTGTGCCGGAGCAGGGAGCTGGAAAGCTGATTCCGGAAGGTATGGGAAAACCGGGAAGTTTATACACTGTTTCAAAATCAAAGACAGGTATGATCGGCTGTTATCATCTGGAAACACAGATGATGCCTGGAAATGGAAAATTGACTTGTACCGGTATAGGTTCAGGAAAAGAGTCCAAAGAAGCGACAAATACAGCATTTAACTATTTGAAGGCAAACGGAAATGCAATTTCCGGGCAGATTAGTACGACAACCAAGGATTATATTATCAATTATCAGGATATGCAGGGCATTGGTATGACGGGCAGTCTTGCACTTCCAACCCTCATTGCAATCTCGTCGGCAGCACTGAATAAGCCAATGGTAAGCAGTATGGCGGTGTTAGGAGAGATCAGTATTGGTGGTACTTTGATTAAGGTAGAAGAACTGGCAAGTACCTTACAGGTTTGCTTAGACAGCGGTGCGAAGAAGGTGTTATTGCCAATTACGTCGGCAGCAGATCTGGGAACGGTGCCATCAGACCTTGTGGGCGCATTTAGTCTGATATTCTATTCTTCTCCGGAAGAAGCTGTCTATAAGGCATTAGGTGTTGAGTAAGTGTTTACAGATAAAGGAAAAAGAAGGTGAGTGGAATGTTCGAGCAGGACTTTGAACAGTTATTACGGCAGTATGAGACAGCGTTGGATGATAAGAAAAAATTTACGGCATTAGTGAAGGATTTATTTCCGGATCAGGCGAAAACAGTAAATTTACTGCTAATGGCATATAATATGGGAATTGCTCAGGACATTCAAGGTGCTGCGAGAATCAACAATACCTTCGCTTTTCGATATGTGAAGCAGCTTATGGATGATTTCGGTCTTAGCCGGGTAAATGCAGACTGGATCGTGTCGATATGGTGTCAGTGCTATGGAGAAAAGGTCTTAGGCAAAAAGTGTGATATTACGGTGCAGAAAGAGGGAAATGGACCGGCAATTCAGGAATCCGTGAAGGTGGATGGCAGACAATACGGTGATTTGTTTGACTATGCCAAAAGCACAGATGGAAAAGGACTTGTGGTAACCGGATTTCATGGAGCAAAGAAGGATATCATTATTTTTCAAAACACATATAGCAAGTTGATTGTATGTTAAAGTCTGGAGGTAATATATGCTGGAATTGATCATTTATGGCATAGGATTTTTTGTGCTGACATTATTGTTGCCGATGGAGTTACTAAATGTTATCAGAATAAGTCATAATGATGGTGGATACAAAATGAACAATAGAATGGATTTAAATCATATAAACTAAAAAATACTCTTTGACATCCCTACTCATACGATATATAATAAAGAGAATGCGTTGATACAATAGGAACGATGAATTATCATGGCGAATAGGAGGATGCAGCGTGGCAAAGTATACCAGAGATGACATATTAGACATGATTGAAGAGGAGGACATCGAGTTTATCCGTCTTCAATTTACAGACATCGCAGGAAATCTGAAGAATATGGCAACCACTGTTGACCAGATTGACAAGATCCTGGATGGCAGATGCCAGTTTGATTGCGCAGCGATCGATGGTTTTGATGGCGATATGGAGGAATTATTCTTAATTCCCGACTTAGATACGTTTGTTATTTTTCCATGGCGTCCACAGCATGGAAAGGTAGCCCGTTTTATCTGTGACATTGTGAAACCCGATGGAACGCCTTTTGACGGTGACAGCCGTTATATTTTAAAAAGAATAATTGCTGAGGTAAAGGACATGGGATACGATTTTGACGTTGCCCTTAAGAATGAGTTTTTCTTATTTGACCTTGGCGAAAACGGAGAGCCGACCCAGAATTCCAGCGAGAAGGGCGGCTATTTTGATGTTGGGCCGGCAGATTGCGGAGAAAACGCCAGACGTGATATGGTACTTTATCTGGCAGATATGGGGATTTCTACGGAGTCTTCTTATCATTCCGATGAGGCGGCACAGCATGTATTGGATATGACTTATACCAATGCACTGACGATGGCAGACAATATTATGACCTCCCGGCTGGTGATCCGGACTGTGGCAAAACGTCATGGTCTTCATGCGACCTTTATGCCAAAGCCTAAGAAGGATTCGAAGGGATCCGGAGCACATTATACATTTTCTTTATCAAAAAATGGTAAAAATATCTTTACCGATGCTGATGATTCTGCAGGAGTAAGCAAGGAGGGATATGCATTTATGGCAGGTATCCTGGAGCATATTGCAGATATGTCTCTGGTTACCAATCCTCTGGTCAATTCCTACAAGCGTCTGGTGCCGGGATTTCTGGCACCTCTGCGGGTGAGCTGGTCTGTGCACAATTCCAGCCCGCTGATCCGTCTGACCTCGGTTGGCGGAGACGGCGGCAGGATCATTCTCCGGAGTCCGGATGGCGCAGCAAATCCATATCTGGTGCTTGCAGCGTGTCTGGCAGCAGGAATGGATGGGATCAAAAGAAATCTGCAGCCGCCGGTATGTATGGATAAAATGTCAAAGGAGGAACTGGCCAAGCGAGAGAAGCTTCCACGGACGCTTTACGAAGCAGTGAAACGTTTTGAAAATGATGCGTTTCTGCGGGATGTGCTGGGGGCGCATGTATCGAATTATCTGATCTCTACAAAGGATGCAGAGTGGGAAGAATATTGCAGACAGGTAACGAGATGGGAAACAGACCGTTATCTTGGGACAGTATAGGAGCACCGCTGATCAGTAACCGATACACAGGAGGTTTTTATGGCAGATATTATCATTGCATTTCCGAAACTGGACGATGCAAAAAATCTTAAAAAACTTCTGCTTCGAAACGGGTATGATGTCAGTCTGGTATGTGACAACGGAGCACAGATTGTCAGTGCAGTCAATGAATTGGACGGCGGTGTGGTGATATGCGGATACCGGTTCCGCGATATGCACTTTTCGGAGGTTCTCGATTATCTGCCCAAAGGCTTTCAAATGCTTTTGATGGCATCTCCGGCCAAGCTGGAGGACAGTGATATCAGTGAGGTTGTGTCGCTGCCCATGCCTCTCAAGGTTCAGGATCTGCTGAATACTCTGGAAATGATGATGGTGCAGTACTGGCGTTGGAAGAAAAAGCAGAAGAATAAGCCGAAAGTACGGTCAGAAGGTGAAAAAAGAACGATACGAAAAGCAAAAGAGTTATTGATGGAGAGAAACCAGATGACAGAAGAGGAAGCACACAGATACATACAAAAAATAAGCATGGATAGTGCAACAAATTTAGTTGAAACTGCTGAAATGTTACTAGAACTAAATGGAAAGGAATGGGAAATTTAGATGAAAGCGTTTCTTATTTTAGAGGATGGAACAGTATTTGAGGGCAAGAGTGTTGGGGCGCAGAAGGAAGTAATCAGTGAGATCGTATTTAATACGTCAATGACCGGATATCTGGAGGTTCTGACAGATCCAAGTTATGCGGGACAGGCAGTTACTATGACATATCCGCTGATCGGCAATTACGGTATTGCCTATGACGATATGGAGTCTCGAAAGGGATGGCCGGACGGTTTTATCACCAGAGAAATTTCCCGTTTGCCAAGCAATTTCCGATGTGAGGATACTTTACAGAAGTTTTTGGAAGATCAGGATATTCCGGGCATCTACGGTATTGATACCAGAGCACTTACCAAGATCCTCCGGGAAAAGGGTACTATGAATGGAATGATCACAACAAATGAAAATTATAATCTGGACGAGATTCTTCCAAAGTTAAAGGAATATAACGTGACCGGTGTGGTACAGAAAGTGTCACGGAGCCAAAAGGAGTCTTTCAAGCCGGGTGATCTAGGCTCTGAAAAGACAGAGACAAGCTTTAAGGTGGCTGTGATCGATGTGGGAACCAAAAATAATATTATCCGCTGTCTGTTAAACAGAGGCTGCGAGGTTGATGTATATCCTTGTGATTTCAAGGCGGAGGATGTGATCGCAGCAAAGCCGGATGGTATTATGATCACAAATGGACCGGGAGATCCGGCAGAGTGTGTGGAGATCATTGAGGAGATCCGCAAGCTGTCTGAGTCAGGTATTCCAATCTTTGCAATCTGTCTGGGGCATCAGCTGATGGCACTGGCCCACGGCTTTAAGACATATAAGATGAAATATGGTCATCGTGGTGCAAACCATCCGGTAATGGATCTTCATACCAGAAGAGTTTATATTTCTTCCCAGAACCACGGTTATGTGGTGGATGGCGGGAGCCTGGATGACACAAAGGCGAAGCCATGGTTTATCAATGTTAATGACAAGACCATCGAGGGTCTGGAATATATTGGAAAGCCGGTGAAGACCGTGCAGTTCCATCCGGAGGCAAATGCAGGTCCAAAGGATTCAGAGGTACTGTTTGAGGAGTTTATCAAAATGATGGGAGGTAATCAGTAATGCCAAAATTAGAGGGAATTAAACGTGTATTGGTAATTGGTTCCGGTCCGATCGTTATCGGACAGGCAGCCGAGTTTGACTATGCGGGAACACAGGCATGCCGTTCTCTGAAGGAAGAGGGAATGGAGGTTATCCTTGTCAACTCCAATCCTGCAACGATCATGACGGATAAAGATATTGCGGATAAGGTATATATTGAGCCATTGACGGTTGGAGTACTTCAGCACATCATTGAGGTGGAAAAACCGGACAGTCTTCTTCCGAACATGGGTGGACAGGCTGGTCTGAACCTTGGTATGGAGCTTGCGGAGTCTGGATTTTTGGATAGTCATAATGTAAGGCTTCTTGGAACAACAGCGGAAACGATTCGTAATGCAGAGGGACGTCAGGAGTTTAAGGATCTGATGGAGCGGATCGGAGAGCCATGTGCTCCTTCTGAGCTGGTAGAAAATATTGAAGATGGTGTGGTCTTTGCAGAAAAGATCGGCTATCCGGTAGTTCTGCGTCCGGCTTATACCCTTGGTGGTTCCGGCGGTGGAATTGCCCATGATCAGGAAGAGCTGGAGGAGATTCTTTCCAATGGTCTTCGTCTTTCCCGTGTAGGTCAGGTTCTTGTGGAGAGATGTATTGCCGGATGGAAAGAGATCGAGTATGAGGTAATGCGCGACAGCAACGGAAATTGCATTACCGTATGTAATATGGAAAATCTGGATCCGGTTGGTGTTCATACCGGTGACAGTATCGTTGTGGCACCATCCCAGACCTTGTCCGATAAGGAGTACCAGATGCTTCGTTCTTCTGCATTGAAGATTATCAGCGAGCTTGGAGTGACCGGTGGATGTAACGTACAGTTTGCACTTCATCCGACATCCTTTGAATACTGTGTGATCGAGGTAAACCCTCGTGTGAGCCGTTCGTCTGCACTGGCTTCCAAGGCTACCGGATATCCGATCGCCAAGGTGGCAGCAAAGATTGCACTGGGATATACTCTGGATGAGATTCCAAATGCCGTTACCGGCAAGACCTATGCAAGCTTTGAGCCGGCATTGGATTACTGTGTTGTTAAGATACCAAGACTTCCGTTTGATAAATTTATCAATGCAAAGCGTACTCTGACCACGCAGATGAAGGCAACCGGTGAGGTTATGAGTATCTGTACTAATTTTGAGGGCGGTCTGATGAAAGCAATCCGTTCTCTGGCACAGCATGTCGATTGTCTGGAAACCGGCGACTACGATGGAATGTCTGATGAGGATGTACTGGATAAGCTGGATATCGTCGATGACCGTCGTATCTATCTGATCGCAGAGATCCTTCGCCGAGGCATTGCCTCCTATGACAAGATTCACGAGATCACTAAGATTGATGAATGGTTTATTGATAAGATCGCCATTCTGGTGGAGATGGAAAAGAAGCTCAAGGACTGCAATGGCAACATTGACAAAGAGCTTATGAAGGAAGCGAAGAGAATGGAATTTCCGGACAACGTGATTGCACGCTGGACCGGCAAGACGGAGGAAGAGGTAAAGCAGCTTCGCTATGAGTACGGAATTACCGCTGCTTTCAAAATGGTAGATACCTGTGCCGCAGAGTTTGCGTCAGAGACACCTTATTATTATGGATGTTTTGATGGAATCAATGAGGTGGAAGAGACAAGTGGCCGCAAAAAGATCATGGTACTGGGTTCCGGCCCGATCCGTATTGGACAGGGTATCGAGTTTGACTACTGCTCTGTGCACAGTGTATGGGCACTGAAGCAGGAGGGCTATGAGACCATTATTGTAAATAACAACCCGGAAACGGTAAGTACAGACTTTGATATTGCCGATAAGCTGTATTTTGAGCCGTTGACACCGGAGGATGTAGAGAATATCGTTCGTCTGGAGAAGCCGGACGGGGCTGTGGTTCAGTTTGGTGGACAGACAGCCATTAACCTGACAGAATCCCTGATCAAGATGGGCGTGAAGATTCTTGGTACAAGTGCTGAGAACGTTGATGCTGCCGAGGATCGTGAGCTGTTTGACGAGATCCTGGAGGAATGCTGTATTCCAAGGGCAAAGGGAGACACCGTATTTACTACGGAGGAAGCATTAAAGGTTGCCAACGAGCTTGGTTATCCGGTACTGATCCGTCCTTCTTATGTACTGGGTGGACAGGGAATGCAGATTGCTGTCCGAGACCAGGATATTGTAGAGTTTATGGCGGTCATTAACCGTTATCATCAGGAGCATCCGATCCTGATCGATAAATACCTGATGGGTAAGGAGATTGAGGTGGATGCCGTATGTGATGGTGAGGATATTCTGATCCCAGGTATTATGGAGCATATTGAGAGAGCCGGTATCCATTCCGGTGACAGTATTTCTGTATATCCGGCACAGACAATCTCCGACAAGATCAAGCGTGTTCTGGTGGATTATACCGGCAAGCTGGCACGTTCCCTTCACGTCATTGGTCTGATCAACATTCAGTTTATCGTATATCAGGATGAGGTTTATGTGATCGAGGTAAATCCTCGTTCCAGCCGTACTGTACCGTATATCAGCAAAGTAACCGGTATTCCGATCGTGCCGCTTGCAACAAAGATGATTCTTGGTTACAAACTGCGTGACCTTGGATATGAACCGGGACTTCAGCCGGAAGCAAAACACATTGCAATCAAGATGCCGGTATTTTCATTCGAGAAAATCCGTGGTGCTGATATCAGCCTTGGACCGGAAATGAAATCTACAGGTGAGTGCCTTGGCATTGCTCAGTCCTTTAATGAAGCACTGTATAAAGCATTCTTAGGTGCCGGAATTAATCTTCCAAAACACAAGAACATGATTATCACAGTAAAAGATGAGGACAAAGAAGAAGTCATTCCGATTGCACGTCGTTTTGAAGCTTTAGGATACAAAATTTACGCAACAAGAAGTACTGCAAAAGTACTTCAGGAAAATGGTGTTCATGCCGTTCGTACCAATAAAATTGAACAGCCGTCACCAAACCTTATGGATCTGATTTTAGGACATAAAATTGACCTGGTTATTGATACTCCGTCTCAGGGTGTAGAAAAAGCAAAAGATGGATTTATTATCCGTCGAAATGCAATTGAAACCGGTGTCAATGTACTGACTTCTCTTGATACAGCAGAAGCTTTAGTAACAAGTTTGGAAAATACAGATATTCAGAAACTGGAACTGATTGATATTGCGACTGTAAAATAAACAGTGCAGAATTAGAAAGAAAAAGCGGATTGTGGAAAATTGGCAATCCGCTTTTCTGATTTTAAAGGAGACATCAATGGATTTTATTGAATTACTCAAGGTTATTTTTCTTGGAATTGTCGAGGGAATTACCGAGTGGCTTCCGGTCAGCAGTACCGGACATCTGATTTTAGTAGAAGAATTTATCAAATTAAATGTAAGTGAAGCATTTTGGGAAATGTTCATGGTTGTTATTCAGCTTGGAGCAATCATGGCGGTCGTAGTATTGTATTTTAAAGAGTTATGGCCGTTCCAGAATCAGAAAAAGGCAAAGGGCGCACTGGAACGCTATGTAAAAACCGATAAAATGATTATGTGGTTTAAAATCGTAGTTTCCTGTATTCCGTCCATCGTAATCGGTCTGCCGTTTAATGATTTTATTGAAGCACATTTTAATAACTATCTGGTTGTTTCGATTATGCTGATTGTCTATGGTATCTTTTTTATTCTAATCGAAAATTACAATAAGAAGAGAACGGCTTCTATCAATTCTGTTGTAGAAATCGGATGGAAGACTGCATTTTTAATTGGAGTATTCCAGCTTTTAGCAGTCATTCCTGGAACATCCCGTTCCGGGGCAACTATCATCGGAGGAATTCTGCTTGGAACTTCAAGAACAGTTGCCGCAGAATATACTTTCTTCCTTGCAATTCCGACCATGTTTGGTGCAAGCTTATTAAAACTCGTAAAATTTGGTCTGAATTTCACTGGAACAGAAGCCATAATTCTGATTGTCGGAACTTTAGTTTCTTTTGTGGTTTCAATTCTGGCAATTAAATTCCTGATGGGATATATTAAAAAACATGACTTTAAAGTATTCGGGTGGTATCGAATTGCCCTCGGTATTGTAGTGTTATTATTCTTTTCACTCTTTCGATAATCAATATTTTTCTGATTCATTTAAGGTTTGTTAATATAGTTTCTTGTTTTTTTATAAAACG
>OGQZ01001939.1_pt1 | contig 14846 bp, 8 predicted proteins | sample 1553321 | NCBI WGS metagenome assembly OGQZ01 (sample SAMEA2579958, study PRJEB22360) | human gut metagenome | reverse complement strand
TAATAAAATATAAAAGTGAATACAAAAGGATATATAAAATGTAAAAGGAATTGTTATACAAAAACTGATATATTAAAATGAAAAATCTCCCGGAACAGACTTCAGGTAACTCATATCTGATAATCTGGCTTTATCGAGTTTATTGTAATAGGTACTGTTCATGAGACGGTTCTTATGACGATAATATGTAGCACGTTTCATATTAAGAGCTTCCATTATGTCAGTATCGGAGCTTTCCTGAAGCATATACACTATATCCGAGAATCTATACTGATTGAAGGAATAAGGAGAATCATTATTTTCCTGATAAACCAGCTTTCGTTTTGCTCCGGCATTTCTTTTGGCCTTAACGTTAAATACATCAGGGTTCATGTTAAGTGAAAGACAGTTATCAGATGAAACCTGCATATCAATTCCCAGACCGGAGAGTATGTCCTGAAAGAAAAGGAAATCTGGATTTTGTTTTAAATCCTCAGCGCTGTTATCTGAGGAAGCTAACTTAAGGTTTAAGTGTCGGTAGCCTTTAAGTGCTTCATAGGTTAAAGAGCTATCTATTTGATTTATTTTGCCTTTATAAGAGCTTGCCATGGGAATACCTCTGAATAAAAAGTTTTTAACTGTTCGTTAATGTCAAAATAGTAAAAGTTAGTATTTTTCTGTCTATAGAGTATCATAATTAACAATGATACTCAAGCTGGAAATCATAACAATAGAAAACAAAAGAAAAAATTATCATAGAATAACCGAATAGAATAAGCGAATGAACAAAAAGATAATTTTTAAAAACAAGAGGATTATCTTATGAAAAATTATAAGATAATCCTCAATAAAAACAGCTTATCAGTAACAGAAAACTGGCAGTTGCCGTGAAGCTGCTCAACAGTTTTTTGTATACTTTTGGTTCCAAGACCATGACCCGTTTCAGTGGCAACAGGCATACCATTAATCATTTTTGGCCTGAATGCATATGGATTTTCTACCGATATTAGAAGCTTATCATTCTTTTTTGAAATTGAAAGACTGATGAACCTCTTGTCAGGTTCAAGTGCCATAACAGCGTGCTGGGCATTTTCTAAAGCATTCTGTAGTATTGATGTCATGTCAATATCTGATATATCAAGCTTTGCAGGAGCTGATATGGAGTATTTAAAGTCAATGTTATTTGCAGCAAAGCTATCAGCATTCGACAGAAGAATAATATTGATAATGTCATTTGAACAGTAGCGTTTATTGACAGTTTTTTCAGAGGTTTTTACAACACTTCTGATATAGTCCAAGGCCTTATCATCTTCACCGTTTTCTATAAATGCAGCTATATTATTCAAGAAATGACGCATATCATGCCTGAGCAGGGATACATTTTTTTCGTTTCGCTGCATGCTTTCTATTTCCTTTTGAAACTGTGCCTGTTTAATCTGCATGAAATAATTCTGCGTGGAAATCTGCTGTTGACGCTCAAACTGCCTGCAGTAGACGATACAGAAAATGAGGTAACATATACTCATTACAAAAGGAAAAAACTCTGATACGAGACGGTTTCCGTCATAAAGAAGACTTGTATAAACAGTAGTAGCATAGTCAAAAATATAATAGAAAAAAGGCATTATACAAAATGGTATAAGCTCTATATCCGGTTTTGAGAAAACATCTGACAGGGCAGATGCAATATATCGGTAAACAACATGGTAAGTAACGAAAATGCCTGCAATATATGTCAGGTCTATAATCCACTGAGCACAGCCGAGTGATTCAGGGATGATTGAAATCCAGTTGTTAATCTGACAGCACAGATATGCTGTTGTAACTGCAAGCAGCGATTTTAAAAGGCTCCTTTTAAATATGAATATGAGCAAAAGAAGTAATGGAAGATGTGTCAGCAGCGGATAGGCGTTTAAAACATGGGAAGAACTCTTTAACATAGAGCAAATCATGTGTAGAAGCAGATCCAGTATGCAAAAGCAGTTAACTATCAGAAAATTCTTTTTGTTATTTTTAATTCCTATAATGGCAGTTGTGACAAAAACTCCAAAGTATAGAGTAAGAATGTGTCTAATTATTTCTGTAATATAATTAATCATATAAACCCCTTATAAAAATCATTCCAGTTAGCAGTAAAATAAAATCAACAATTCGAAACACTGGCTGAAAGATGGCGGACTAACTATTCGCGAAACATATATGAAAAATATGTATCCTGAAAAGTCCTGCCAAGACCTCTTGCAATAGGAATCCGTGTACCTGATTTGGTTACGAGCTCTGTACCGGAGAAATGATCCACAGCAGGTATATAGATAATATAGCTGCGATGGCATTTGAAAAATCCTTTTTCCAATGTAAGACTCTTCTCATAATAAGAAAGTGCGCCAATAGCTTCAGTTTTATCACCATTAGATAAAGAAATGATGACTTTTTTATTCTGGGCTTCAAGATATTCGATGTTGTGTAAATATATATTCTGATATCCAAAGGCTGAGTGGATTGTGATTGAATCCGCAGGCCGTGAAATCTCAGAAAGACATTTGTTTAAAAGCTTATATAGCTTGTCTCTGTCTACAGGCTTAAGCAGGTAACCGCTGGCATCTACATCATAGGATTCGATGGCAAATTCAGGGGATGACGTCAGGAAAATAATTTTGGAGGTCAAATTGTGCTCACGTATTTCTCTCGCTGCATCCATGCCGTTTAACAAAGGCATCATTATATCTAAAAGTATCACATCAGGGTTGTATTTATTGCAGTAATTAAGCAGCATATCACCGTTGTCTATAGTTTTTACGGTGACAGGAACAGATGCTGTTTCTATCCAGTCATTAACAAGCTGATTGGTCTGTTCCAGGCATGCACTGTCATCATCACATATAATTATTTCAAACATATAAAAACCTCTTTAACATTAATATAGACATTATATATTGTTTTTGAAAAAGCGTAAACAGGTCTTTTTGCAATTCGCGCCTAAAAAGTTACATTTCACACCAGAGTACTAAAAAGGATAAGAAAATCCTGTATAATTGGTACTATAAATAACATTAATATATATTTTTTAGGAGGATAAAGCATGCAGGAGAGAAAAACTTGTGAAAGAATAAGAATCATTGCTGTAATCGGGCTGATTTTTGTGCTGATCATGACGATTGCAGGCGGAAAAACACGGGTACAGGCAGCGGGTGCGGCATTAAGCGTATCGTCTGTTTCCGCAGAAAAAGGAGGAACGGTAACGGTCAATGTGTCATTGTCCAATAATCCGGGAATATATGGAATAAAGGTAAAGACCGAGTATGACAGCAGTGAGCTGCAACTTAAGTCAATGTCTAATGGAAATGTATTTCCGGTAAGTGAGGCAATTTGCAACGAGGCAAAGGGGGTATATGTTGCAAATTCAAGCGATTTTAATAATGTGACTGGAAACGGCACACTTTTTACACTTGAATTTAAGGTATTGGATGGCGCTGATGCGGCTTCATGTAATGTTTCTGTTAAATTAGAAAAAGCGCAGAACGTTGATGGTGGCAAGATAGATGTATCCAGTGGAAGTGGAAAAGTGACTGTTGAAAAATGCATACATAATAAAAAGACACAGACAGTAGCAGCAACCTGCGAGACAGAAGGAGAAACAAAGGTTGTATGTACAAAGTGTGGTGAGGTATTTGAGACAAACAAAATTCCGGCTACAGGTCACAAAAATACAGAGATAAGAAACAAGGTTGATGCAACAACCACAACTGAAGGATACACAGGAGATACATATTGTAAGGATTGTGGAAAGCTTATAGCTTCAGGAACCAAGATTGAAAAGCTTCCTTCAAAGTCTGATTCACCAAAATCAGATGAGAAAACAGATGTGAAAAAACCGGACAACAATACAACAGCTACGGCAAAGAATACAGAAAAGAAGACAGAGAAGAAAAACTCTGATAGCAAAAAAACAAAGAGTAAGAAAACAAAAGAGAACACTGCAGACGTAGCAAAGACATCTGAAAAGGCTACTGAAAAGGCTTCAGAGACAGAGCTTGTCACAGAAACTGAAAGTGAGACAGAAATTACTGAGACAATAGAACAGACGGAAAAGAAAGATACCATGAAGGATACTAAAAAAGAAGAGGTCAAAAAATCAAGCGGTGTGCCAAAGGCAGCGGCTGTCGTTGTGGTTATAGCAGTAATAGGAGCAATTGGCGCCGGACTTTATTTCTTTGTTATGAAGAAAACCGGCAGATGATAAAAGGAGAAGCGTATGAAAAAACGAATAATAAGCATGCTGCTTGTCGGTGCCATGCTTTTCACGTCAATTCCTATGACGGCAACGGCAAAGACGAGCGAGAGAAAATATGGTGATGTAAACGGAGACGGAGAGATAGATTTCATCGATGTTCTCACGTTAAAAAAGCATATTGCGGAAATGGAACCGAAGAATTATGTTCCGGAAAATGCAGATGTAAATGCTGATGGTACAGTAGATTTTATTGATTTGCTCTTTATTAAGAAATATATTGCAGAATATGATATACAACTTGGACCGGATGTATTGACAGTAAACTTCTACGACGGAGAAAGGTTAATCGATTCCCTACCGGCAGAGAAGGGCTCTCCTCTGGGAGAGGTTCCGTCAGTAGCCAAATCCTCTAAGGAAAATGCTACGCTGCTTGGATACTATAAGGACAGTGCATGTACACAGCCATTCTATGCAGAGGATCCTGTGACTGAGAGTATGAATGTGTATGCCAAGTATCAGGAGCTTGAGAGTACAGAAGCACTCAACATAACATCATTTACACAGATGGATGCTGAACCTGATGTAACCTTTAACATTAAGCGCGTATCAGGGGAAAATGCACCTGAGAGTGCAGCCGTGCTTACTGTAAAGGATGGTTCTGCAGCGGTTAAGCTTGATATTGCGGATGCAGATGATGATGGTGTATACACAGTTAAGGCACCGGATGGATTTAACAAGGGCTGTTCATATGAACTGAATCTTGCAGACGGCTGGGTATTTGACGGAAAAGATGCAACAATAAGAACAGCGGCATTCTCTATAAAGATGGAGAAGGTTGAAAACCTTGAGATGTCTGAAGATATCAAATATGTCAAGGACACAGACAATATTGATTACACTATAAGCGGAACAAAGTATGGAAAATATACTGAGCTTTCAGACGATATTGTATCAGGAATGTCAGATAAGGACAGTGGAACGTTTGAATATGATAACGCAAACAAGCTGTCACAGGATGATATTATCTGTGTATATGTGGGAAAGGACCCAAGAGAGAGAAAGGGCGATGACGGAAAAGCTCTTTTAGATCCGGCGGTATATGTAAAGGTTTCAAATGTTGATGGTAAAAAGGTTACATTCGTTCCATTAGAGGACGAAGACCAGTCAAAGATGTACGAGGTACCTGACAACTTCCCAATAAAGGTAGCGGCAAAGCCAACAGCAGATAAGGGAACAGTAAGTCTTGACGAGCTTGATGCAGATATGTATAAGACAATGCTCGGTGAAGCTGACGGTACAAAGGCAAATGCCCTTGAAAAGGCAGGAAAGGGAGATTTCATCACACTTTATGAGTCGCAGGATGTTCTCACATCAGAGGATGCAGCATACTATGCAAAGATTACGGATTACAACAGTGAGACTCATGAGATTACATATGAAAAGACAACGCGCCAGGCAATTCTTGACAGTATGGATCTGAATGCCGACGTTGACCTTTCAGGTGATGATTATATCACAGACCAGGAAAAGAAAGAGATAGAGGACACTGTACTTTATCAGTTACAGCAGAGTGATTTCACAGCAGGTGCTGCAACTGCACTCAGCGATATGCTTGATAAGGCTGCGGTAGTTGATGAGGCTTCAGGTGAGGAAGCGCTTGCCACATGTGGACTTGAGGATGCTGAGGTTACTGATGAAAACGGTGAAGAAATCACACCTCTTGCACTTGCAAAATACAATATAGCAGGCAAGTTTGAGCTTTCAGATAAGGTTAACCTTTCTGTAGAGCTTATCACAAAGGGTGACCAGCTCCATTACAATAATGGTGTACAGCTTGCGGTTAATGTAAAAGCAGATTTTGCTGCAGAGACATCAGACGGCGGTAGTGTAAATGTACCATTAAGCGCAACATTTGTTCAGGAGGTAGTAATACAGCCGGGAGTAAGAGGAAGTATCGTAACAAAGAAGATACTGTTTATACCGGTTCCGATAGGTGTACAGGTAAACTCAACTGTAGATATAAAGAGCTATTCTGCATTCTCATTCAATGCACAGATTTACACAGTTGAGCCTGAGGAAAAGAGCACCTGGGAAAAGATTAAGGACCTCATAAATGACGATAAGCTTGTAGAGGGCCTAAAGGGTGCTGACAAGATAGCAAACGGTCTTAAGACAATCGGCGATGTCATGACAAAGATAGAGGAGCTTCAGGAGAAAATAGATGAGGCTTCTGAGAAGAAGGAACAGCTTGACGGCTACAGAGAGGATTTAAACAATCTCTGGACATTTGTTGAGGAAAATGACATAACCACCAAAGAAGCCTGGGCTGAAATGGGAAATAACCTTGATAAGTCAAATATTGCAGCCGATCTTCTTGACATGATGAACATGACAAATGAGACAGAGGCATCTACAGAATATCTTGAGTCAATGCAGGCACTCATGGACAGATACTCAGATACAGTACAGCAGGATACAAGCTGGATAGAGCTTGTAAACAAGGAGATAGCATCTGCAAAAGTCAATTTCTACGGACTTGTAATCGGTGTAGAGACCAACTTTATTGTACGCACTGATATGAGTATTGCGATTGGCTCTAACCTGGAGTATGAGGTTGGTAAGAGATACACCTTCTGGTTCAAGATTGGACTGTTTAGACCTGAGGCAGGAAACTCTTCTATGGATCTTATAGATGAGAGATTCAGGTTCCAGTTCTACTGCATGGGAAGAATTGGAGTAAAGACAGGCGTCAATGCAAGGCTTTATGTGGCAATCGGAAGTGGAAAGCTCGCATCGGTAGGCATAAGTGCAGAGATGGGACCATATGTGAAGCTGTACGGCTTCTTCGTATATGAATATGAGAAGATGAGACCGAAAAATACAGCATATGCAAGCACATCTGAGAGAATGGCAGGAGCACTCTTTATGGAGTTTGGACTGTATTTCAGCCTTGGATTTGATGCAAACGCACTGGGAAATTTGTTTTCATACAGCTATGATTTTATAAATTCAGAGATACCTCTGCTGACAGCAGGAAGGGCACGTTATTATTATAATAATGCATATTCACCTGAACCTGATGAGAAGGTAATAGTAAAGGATGAGGACGGCAACAGTACAAACGGAATCAGCATGAAAGCACCTGACACGGTATTTGTACTTTCATATATGGATTTAAATACAGGTATTCAGGGAAAGGAGCCTGTACGAACAGGAAACAATACTGTATCATATGATAAGTACAACGTAACGCTTTCAAACTCACACTTTAAGTTCGATGAAGCTACAGGAAAGATTAGTGTTGAGGTGCCTGAGGGCGAGAGATACATGGAATGTGATATGACAATCACATATCTGGGCAACAAGCTGGCATTTTCTCAGTATGATATGACTGTAACAGTGCCACTCGTATGGACCAATCTCTCAACAGCAGAGCTCAGCGAATACTATACAGCCTCTGTCAGAGTGGGTAACGATGTTGACGGCTATCAGACAGTATGGAGTAAAAAGCTCATAAAGAACAAGAGCTTTGACCTTCCGACAGATGACGAAATAAAGGCACTTATAGGCTGGAATGATGACAAGTACGAGGTCGGAACAGGCTATGGAGATGTCCAGACAAAGGGCCAGACACTAATTGACAACAAGGTATTTGATTATAACGTAAATTATAAAAAGTATAAGGTAACTGTTAACGGAATCCAGAAGGAGGATGGCACAACAGAGAGCAGGGATTATTATGCAAGATTCGGAGAGACATTTGATTTCTCAGATCTGGCAGATACAAAGACCTGTGATAAGATAAATAATAAATATACAAAGTTTGCAAAGCTGACAACAAAGGCAAATGTAGTCGGAGGCAGCACATTCGACCTCACAGCAAAGATTAATTCAGCAATGGCTGCAACACTCAAGGATGGAGTTAGCGCAACAGCAAACTATGTGGACAACAGTGCAAAGATAACCTTTGTATTTACGGGAATTAAGCATGACGATGTATCTCAGACAATAGAGAAGGGTACAACACCTGATCTTACTGAGGTAGAGACAATCGTATCAGACGAGGGTATGGCAATCAAGGATATTTCACCTGAGTTTGGACGCGCCGACGCAGATACAACATATCAGGTTGTATGTGGAGAGCTCGTGGGACCGGAAGCAACTATCGAGTTTGACTGCAACGGTGGTAGTTCAGTGGCTCCTGTAAAGAAGGTTGAGGGAAGTCTGGTAGGAAAACTCCCTACACCGACAAGGAATGGATACACATTTGGCGGATGGTTTACAGACAATGGCACATTCAAGAAAGAATTTACAGAGAGAAAGATGCCATCAGGTACCACAAAGCTGTATGCAAAGTGGACAGCAAATGAGTACACTGTAACCTTTAAGGTAAATGGTGGTAACGAGCTGGAAGCTGATAAGCAGACAAAGAAGCTTACATTCGACAAGACCTATGGTGAGCTTCCAACACCTGAAAAGACCGGCTATGGCTTCAGAGGCTGGTTCACAGCGGCTGATGGTGGCGATGAGATTACTGCCGATACAGTTGTAAAAATCACCGCAAACCAGACATTGTACGCACACTGGGAGAAGCTTGTGGATATCAGCAAGGATGTATTTGACTTCGGAGAGGCTGAGACATTCACATATGAAAAGGGTGTTCAGAGGGAAGTTGAATATACCTTTAATGCAGACAAGCTGCCAGAGGAAAGTAAGCTTACAGCCGATGACTTTACATTTAAGTTCATGCGTCAGGGTGATTCAGATTATGTAGAAAAACCATTAAAGGCCGGCACGTACAACGTGACAGTGGCACGAAAGGGTGACAATACCTATGCTAAGTTCGAGCAGACCTATGATGCAGTTATGACCATCAGTAAGGCTGACAGAACGATTGAAGCAGACGGTGAGGTTGCGGATGCCGGATACACATATCTAAAGATTGACAAATCAAAGATTGATGATTTGGATGATAATGCTTTAGTAAGTTATGTTGTAAATAATACAGGTGGAGGAGAGTCTTATGTTTGTGTAAGCGGTACGGACTCAGATGTGATTGACAAGCTGTCTCCACAAACAGATTATACGGTTTATGTTAATATAACAAATGATGAGAACTACAATGATCTGACAAGTGCGACATATATAGAAAATGCCACAACAAAAGATATACCATCAGAAACATGGGACAAACATGCAGACGAAAGCTGGTATAATAGCGAAGATACAACATTTACAATAAATACAGCAGCTCAGTTAGCAGGAGTGTCAAAAATTGTTTGTGATGGAAATAATATGTCAGGAAAGACAATTGTCATTGAGGCAGATATAGATATGTCTGAATACCTATGGATACCAATTGGCGCCTGGGGCAGTTTTAGGGGTACGATAAATGGAAATTATCATAAATTGACAGGACTTGTATCATCAGGCATGAGTTATGAGGGACTTGTTGGTTATGCATATAAAGCGGGGATTTATAATATTTATGTTGACAATTCTTACTTTGGCAACGGAAGCCATGTTGGTGGAATAGTTGGTAAGCTTGATAATGCAACTGTAAGCAATTGTGTAAGCCATGCGGTAGTTGATGGAAATAATCATATTGGTGGAATTGCCGGATACAGCGTATGGGGAGGAATATACAGAGCAGAGAATTTCGGAAGAGTGGTTGCCAATAACTATGTAGGAGGAATTGTAGGATGGAGCGATTGCACAAGGACTCAGAACTGTGTAAACTTTGGTTTAGTTTATGGCAAGGGAAATTCACAGTGCGGAGGAATTGTAGGCCACGCAGATCATAAGGACATAATATACAATTGCTACAATACAGGTACAGTATATACAACAGGAGGAGATTCACAAAGAGGAGCAATCCTAGGCTTTACAGAAAGTCATGGCATTTTTAAGAGAGATGAAGGCACAACAATGGATCAGTGCTATTATCTGTCAGGATGTGCAGGTTCAAAAGGAGCATATGGTAAAAATGGTGGTAAATATGGTATTAAAAGTCAGAAGACAGCATCATTCAATGGTCCTAATGAAGCAATGAACGATAATTGTGAAGCAGATACAAGAGGTAAGACATTGTTAGAAAAGCTCAATGTTTGGACAAACAGAGTTGAAGGTCAGACAGTATGGGAAATCAAGGAGGGTAATGATTACCCAACCATCATTGGAATGCCATAATACGCAATTTACTAACCTGTTAGTAAAATTTATCCTCAGAGGCAGCCGCGGTTACGCGGCTGTCTCTTTTATCAGCTGAAAATTGAAAAAGCAGTACAAATGGCATATAATTTTGCTTATATATATGGAGTGATTGTGAATAGTTACAAAATACTAAATAATAACAGAGTTGGGAGATGAAATAAATGTGGGTAATATATGCTTTCGGCTCTGCACTTTTTGCAGGACTTACGTCAATTCTTGCAAAGTGCGGAATCAAAAAAACTGATTCAAATGTAGCAACTGCAATCAGGACAATAGTAGTTTTAATTTTTTCATGGATTTTGGTATTTGTGGTGGGAGCACAGGGGCAGATAACAGATGTATCTGTAAAGACATGGGTATTTCTGGTGATGTCAGGTGCTGCCACGGGAGCTTCATGGCTATGCTATTTCAGGGCACTTCAGATTGGCGATGTAAATAAGGTTGTGCCGATTGATAAATCCGGCACGATTTTGACTATCATACTGGCGTTTATTTTTTTCAAGGAAGAAATCAGCCCTTTTAAGTTTGTATGTGTTGTGTTTATTGCAATCGGCACATATATGATGATTACCAAAAAAGAAAATTCCGGGGAAAAACGGGACAAGTCACAGAGGTCTCATAGTTATCTGTTTTATGCGGTGCTGTCGGCTGTTTTTGCAAGTTTTACATCGATACTTGGAAAAATGGGCATGGAACAAATCAATTCAAACCTCGGCACGGCAATAAGGACCATTGTTGTGCTTATAATGGCATGGATTGTAGTGTTTGTCACAGGAAAGCAGAATACGCTAAAGCATATAGAGAAAAAGGAGCTGTTTTTTATCTGTCTTTCGGGGCTGGCTACAGGCGGCTCATGGCTTTGCTACTATAAGGCGCTGCAGGACGGACTGGCAAGCGTAGTGGTGCCGATAGACAAGCTGAGCATAGTTGTGACTATCGTATTTTCATACATAGTATTTAAGGAAAAGCTGACGATGAAATCCTTTGCGGGACTTATCCTTATTATTGCGGGAACACTGCTTATGCTGGTTTAGGGATTTTTTTGAAATAAAAGTGAAGAATAATAGCTATAAAAATATTAGAAAAATTTTATATTATAGGTAAAAATTTACAAAAATCAGTCGTTTTTATGCAAATGGTAACGTTTTCGGTATACAAAGTACACATTTTTTGTTATAATTCAAAACATTGTGAATAAAAAATGGAGAGTACAAAAATGAATAAGAGATTTGTAATGCGTCAGAGGTTCGGATATGGAGCCGCTGATATGGGAAGTAACTTTGTATGGTCTATGATAACGACGTATCTTGCAGTTTTTTATACGGATGTTGCGGGTATCAGTGCAGTCACAGTTGGTATGATTATGCTCATATCCAAGTTTGTAGATGCCTGCACAGATGTTATGATGGGAGCATTGGTAGACAGGACAAGAACACGTTGGGGAAAATGCAGACCATATTTCCTATTTGGAGCTGTACCACTTGCTGTTTTTGCGATAATAACATTTTATATGCCTGATTTTGACAGTGAGCTGAAAAAGGTAATATATGCCTTTATCACATTTAATCTTGTCAGTACAGGGTATACTATAGTAAATACCCCGCTATCCGCTATTCTGCCAAGCCTTACACGAGACATGAATGAGAGAAACGTGCTTGTTACTTTCAGAATGATTATGGCTGCAATCGGTGGATTTTGTGTAACTACGTTTGCTACACCGGTAATTAACAAATTCGGTGGAAACAGCAATCCAAACAGTTATTGTTATACAATGATTATGTTTGCTGTAGTTGCAATAGTTCTTTTCATGTTTGCCTTTATGAATACAAGAGAGTCGGTTGAGTCTGTTAAGGCAGAGAAGGTTACATTTCGACAGGGAATAAAGGCTGTAAATGGACAGTATATCTTATTTGTTATTATTATGTTTGTATTTATGCTTGGCTTTGCGGTAAAGCAGGCAGGAGTGGTGTATTATTACACATATGTGGCTGAAAGGGTTAACCTGATTCCGATTCAGGCGGCTGTTACATCAATTTCAATGATTGTCAGCCAGTCAAGCCTTCCTCTTCTTGTCAGCAGACTTGGAAAGAAAAACTGTATGTATGTGATGGCTGCGGTAGCATTTGTCGGAAATATTGTATTTATTATTTCAGGCTACAATGTTGTTATGCTGATTATCGGAACAGCACTTGTATGGTCTGCCCTTGGTTTTCTCATGGGAATGCGTTTTTCGCTTTTGGCAGATGTTGTTGATTATTGTGAATTGAAATCGGGAATCCAGGCATCCGGAATCCTGTCTTCATTGGACAGCTTTGTTGCAAAGCTCACATTTGGATTAAATGTCACATTGTTTACTGCACTTATGAGCCTTGGTGGATATGTACCTAATCAGAAGCAGACAGCAACTGAAAAATTATGTATAAACGCAGGATTTATCGGTATTCCGATGATTTGTCTTGTACTGATGGTAGTATTGCTTAAATTCTTCAAGGTAGAGGAATTATTGAAAGAGCATAGAGATAATGCAAAAAGTGAATAGGATATAGATACTAATTGTATTTTACCCATCAATCCGCTGTACTATAGCTAAGTATAGCGGATTGATATTTTTTGTGGAGGTTTATATGGTGAGCACCTTAAAACTGCCGGTAGGAATTGATAGTTTTGAAAAAATCAGAAGGAACAAATTTTATTATATTGACAAGACAAAGCTCATAGAGCAATTGGTTGAAACCGGTGGAGAGGTCACCCTTTTTACACGCCCGAGGCGTTTTGGAAAGACTCTCAATATGAGCATGCTAAAAAGTTTTTTTGGGGTTGGCACGGATGAGTCATTGTTTGATGGCTTATATATTTCAGGCAACAAAGAGCTTTGTGACAAATATATGGGAAAGTACCCGGTTATTTTTCTGTCACTCAAGAGTGCTGAGGGACGTTCATTTGATGATGCAAGATATATGATTACTGAGCTTATTGGGAGGGAAGCAGAAAAATTTAAGTTTCTGGAGCATAGTGAGGCTCTTTCAGAAAACGATAAGGACAGGTATAGGGCTATCATTTCGCTGTGTGATGGTAAATATACGATGGATGAGCAGCTTCTTGTATCAAGTCTGCAGAGTCTGTCGCAGTTATTGTTTATACACTATGGTCAGAAGGCTGTTATCCTCATAGACGAGTACGACGTCCCTCTGGATAAGGCATTCCAGAATGGTTACTATAAAGAGATGGTTTCACTTATCAGAGGACTCTTTGGAAAGGCACTCAAGACTAATGAGTTTCTGCAGTTTGCCGTACTCACAGGCTGTCTTCGTGTATCCAAGGAGAGTATTTTTACAGGTCTCAACAATTTTGAAATCAATTCCATTGTAGATATCGCGCATGATGAACAGTTTGGTTTTACTGATGATGAGGTCAGGAAGCTGCTTTTAGATTATGACAGGTCTGAGCGATACCCTGATGTAAAGGAGTGGTATGATGGCTATCATTTCGGTAATACCGACATTTATTGTCCGTGGGATGTAATCAATTTTGCCAAGAAGCTGGTTTGGGACCCATCAGCCAGGCCGAGTGCATTCTGGATTAACAGCAGTGGCAATGACATGGTGAAGCGCTTTGTGGACAAGGCGGATCAGACTACGAGAGATGAGATAGAAAAGCTCGTGGCTGGTGGTTTTGTTGAGAAACAGCTCCGCCTTGACTTGACCTATGATGAGATTGACAATACTATAGACAATCTGTGGAGTGTACTTTTTACAACAGGCTACCTGACTAAGGCTGGTGAGGTCAGGCTGCCTGACAGCGAGAGCTATGCCTACAAGCTGGTGATTCCAAATAAAGAGGTGCGTGAAGTGTTTGTTCTCCAGATTCAGGAGTGGTTCAAGGTTGTTGTCGCAAAAGATGATGATACCATGAAGCTTTTATCCAGAGCCATCCTTGATAAAGATGAGAAGCAGATTGCAAGACAGCTTAACATCGTGATGAGCCGCATGATAAGTATACTTGATACCAAGGCTTCTGATGATATGAAGGAGAACTTCTATCACGGTCTGCTCCTCGGTCTGCTTCGCGGAAGCAATCCGGGCTGGCTTATTAAGTCAAATCGTGAGTCGGGAGACGGTTTCAGTGATATTTTAATCAAGCCGGAGGACCCGGATGCAGGTATCGTTATTGAAGTGAAATATGCAAAAGAGATGATAAGCCTTGATGCAGCGTGTGAGGCTGCTATGGCGCAGATTAAGGAGAAGAGGTATGATGAGGCTCTGCGCGATGAGGGCAGGTGCGATATTTTAGCATATGGTATTGCTTTTTGCAGGAAGAGGTGCAGGGTTGTAGGAGAAAAAATAAATGATTAAAAACATAATATTTGATATAGGAAACGTGCTTGTCAGGTTCCAGCCGGACGAGGCAATGCGTGAGATTGGCA
>OGQZ01001930.1_pt1 | contig 14861 bp, 19 predicted proteins | sample 1553321 | NCBI WGS metagenome assembly OGQZ01 (sample SAMEA2579958, study PRJEB22360) | human gut metagenome | reverse complement strand
TCAGTACGACCGGCAGGCCCTTGGAGCCCTTCAGCCACTTCAGATTGAGGCCACGCTTCTTATCATTGGGGAACAGCTCTTCACAAGGATACGGGTCACGATCCTGAGACAGTTCCGTCCAGTAAGAAGCCAGACCCTGGGATGTTACCAGATCGAAAATAGTCATGCTATATTATCCTCCTTCATTTATTTGTGTTGTCCGCCGATTACAGCTTTGCAAAGACAATCAGCGGAGATACGCCGGTGGCACCGGCAGCAGTGGTGATCAGGCTCTGGACATCGGAATCACAACGATTCACGTTCACGAAACCGAAGATCAGGGCGGTACCGTTGGCCTTGCCAGCAGTCACGTCCACGTCGTGGAGCAGGACCGCATTCATGGCGGTGCTGCCGTTAGCCTTCACGACATCGGCCTGCAGGTTGTTCAAATCGACTTTGATCGGCGTACCAGCCTTCGCAATCTTGCTCGTACCAACCGCGACGCCGAGCGACTGCGGCACAACGCAGCCAACGGAAGTCTGCTTGTCGACATCAAAAAGGATCTGCCGGACGTTCATATAGCTGTTCTTGGTGATACCAGACTTGTTCAGCATTGTCTCTTACCTCCTTTGGAAATTAGCCCCAGAAGCTCTTCTTGCCAGTGTTCCGGGCTTTGCGCTGGGCAGCCAGCCGAGCGCCGATATTCTGCTCTTCTTTCTTGGACGCTGCTTTGCTCTTGACACTGGAGCCCGTCCCTTTGGTACCAACCTTATTGGCACCAGTCCCCTTCTTGTCATCGTCGTCTTCAGGCTGCTTGCCAAACCAAACGGGGTATTTGGTTTTCACTTCGCCGACGAGGGTGCTGACGTCGCTGTCTTCCTCAGCCTTGCTCAGAGCAAGCGTGACGATATCATCGACGTACTCGGCCTGTGCGCCCTGCTGCATTGCCTCAGCTTTTGCCTCGGCGACAAGGGTACGGTGCTCAAGCTCCGCCATATGGCCATCGTCTTCAGGCTGACTACCAGACTTGCTCTTCATTACGCTCTGAAGCAGGCTGATGGTCTTGGTGTCCTTCGGATCAATACCAAGCTCGCGCAGCACGGCGTTGCGGCCCTGCTTCTTCTCACGAGTCATCATCCGAGTGACTTCGTCCTGGGTGAACGTGCGGGGCGACTTTTTCTTGCCATCGCCACCGGCAGCACCGTTACCGCCTTCGTCGCCACTGGATCCATCGGCGCCGTCTTCAACGCCCTCAGTACCCTCGATACCTTCGGTGTCTTCGATGGGCTCTTCAACCATGCCATCTTTCTTTTCTTCAATTACCATAATCTTCTCCTTTTCTTATCCATGATGTACTCATGGTAGTTTGATGCGGTTTTGCAAATCTTTGCACTATTTATTTTAACAGCGTACCCACGCATCGTGATCTGTTGTAACATCGAATGCGTTCTGCTTGACGAACGCCAACTCGTACGTTGTTTGGCGATCAGGCAAATGCACAACTACACCCGAATACTCCTTCTCAAGGTCGTTCCTGATTGCGCTCAGGTCGCGGTTGATGCGATGGTACTTGGCCGATTGTTTTCTAACGCTATGCCCTTGCTTCTTAGCCTTTGCGGTAGCAGCAAGCACCTTGGTCAGATCCGAAAGAAGCATTTGCGTTCTTACATCGTCAATCTGGACGAAGTGCGTGTGCCCACATTTCGGGCAGTCGAAATATGTCAGCCATATTGACTTCCCACTTGGCATGTCGATTTTACTTTTAACCACTTCACTCGGTCCCAACTCCAAAGTACTTTTGCACTCAGCACATTGAGCAAAAAATTGAAGCATTGTACGTACCTCTTTCTTTGTCGTCAGTTCCATACGGAGCTGCAATACGTTACCGCGGTGCGGCCTTCCAAGTAGTCTTCGTTGCGCAGCCGGTTGCAATATGGCTCATTTGCATTGAACAGAACTACACGGAATACCAAATAAGCGATAACGGCGGTCCGCAGAACACGAAGTAACCTTTTTGTTTGTTTGCCCTCCTAGGCTTGTATTTGCACTGCAATCTTTAAACGGCCTTCTGGCCCTATGCTATATTATACTACATAACAACGCAAAAGTAAACAGCTTATTGAAAATTTTTACCTAAGTACATGGCGTAGCTTCGTTGCTTTTGAAACTTTTTTTACCACGTCTCAACACCCTCTTGCTTCAACATGCACGCCAGATCCTGTTTGACCCGCCGCGCGATCCGGCTGACGGTTCCTTGTGCTACTCCAAGCTCTTCAGCCAATTCATTTTGGGTTGCGCCCTCGATGCACACACGCTTGAACACATACATCCTGTCTACTTTTACCCCATTGTATTTGCCTTGCAGCTCATACTTGCGAGCCAGCCTGTCCAGCGTTTTACGGATCAAGGTGGATTGCTCATAAGCACAAACGAAGTCTGAGCCATCAGGCACCAGATCCTCAATACAACGCCCGTCCGTACCCGGCACAGGATCACTCAAACTGACAATAGTGACATCATTGCCACTACGCTGTGTGCGGCCCTTACGCTTTTCCACGAAGCATGCACTCCACATGCATTTCATAGCATAGGTAGAAAACTTAACGCCACGGTTAGGATTGTACGTCCGCACTGCGTTGCACAACCCCTCGGCCATCACACCGTAAAAGTCTTCGTATTCGCGCGGGATGCAATATTTCTTCAACGCAGCGTAGATCAAGCCATAGTTGTCTTCCGCCACCTTGCGTTGTTCTCCCGTTAAGCTACATGCACCCATCCTTTTCTCGTTTATCTCCATAATATCCTCACCTACTGCTTAATTACTCTATACGCAAGCATTTGCAAAACGTTTCGTAAAACCTGTTCAAGTTTTCTTCTTCAACTTCAGGTATACATGAACTTCTCCATAAACGTAGCCTTCGTCGTCTACCTGACACTTGACGTCAGCGATTTCGAACTCTTGCCCTCTGTTTATCAGAATTTCTCGCTCAGACTTCTGCCTGGATATGCTAGAAATATCTGCGGCTTGTGCTCCTTCTGGAACGCTTACATGATAAATCACACCGCGCTTGTATTGATCCAAAACGTCTCCCGCTGAGGTACTCATATAGCTATCGTTCGTTACAACTTTGCCGATAAGGCTAAATAAGTTTTTGCCTTTTTCATACCAAGAACTTCTACGACCTCCATCTTGCATTAGGCCTTGAAGCCCTCGCATATCGTCTCCTCTGAACACTTCGATGCTCTCTTCAATACTCGCCTTGCTCATTGCGCTGTCTATATTTTTTACGATTTTCTTTACATCCTTGGTTCCAAAAGCTTCGTTTCCTCTCAAATACGAATTTACACCGCTATACACATATCCAGTATATTCTCTAATAGCTTCCTTTTCAGATTCGTTCAGACTTTCAAGGAAAGTCTTTTTCCTTTCGCCTTCCTTCACAGCGATGTCACCAGGTGTAGCACCAAACTGCTTGGCATACCTGTCTAGTGCTGGATCCTCTTTCCCATTCACCCAATCGGCCAACCGCTGGTTGACGTCCTCGTCATACACAGGCTCCAGAATGCACATCCCGTTCGGATGATCCATTGGGACGTTGTTCTTGTCGAACAGCTTGCCATTGCGTGCAAGGCAAATCGGACAAGCACGACCACCAATCACATGCCATCTGAACTTCTGAACGAACGGGTTGTCTTTGTTGACTGCAACCATCGTCTGTTGATATGCATGCTGGGACAACGTACGTGCCAACCGTTGGGCGTTGTAGTCTACCTTCTTCGGATACACACGGTACGTCTTCTCTTTACCAGTTACTTTGTCAACGCTCTTGAAGGTGTAGTTCCAAGGCTTCTTTGCACTTGGTCTGACGTATTGCTCTAGGTCCTTTGCAATGTCATATACACTCTTGTTCTCAGCAATACCACCAGCGACCATTTCGTATGCTTTGCTAAGTGTATCTTCGTTATCACCCCAGATGCTCTTGGCAAGGCTCCAACCACCTTCGTATACCTGACCAGTAATGATGTTCTGCACAATCTCTGTCGGCACACTACTGAACGCGGCTGAGATACTGCCCTCAGGAAACCCGAGCTTTTCCATCCATTCTGCATTGCTAGCTACAACAGCTTGCGAGGCGCGAGCCATGCTTTGCTTTACGGAACTGTTTACCGCATTGGCTGTTTGTTCACCAGCCTTCCGCAGGGCTCCTTCCAATTGGGTGATTTGCTGAGACTTCAGGGCCGCACTAGGATTCTTTGAGCTTGCATACTTCTTTGCCTGCTCAGCCATTTCATCGGCCCACTTCTCATACAGATTCGTAATTTGCTTTTGCTGAGATGTAATGACGGCCTTGTGAGCCTCCTCAGCATCTTTCAGCGATACCTTACTCACGCCGCCATGCCTCCTTTATTATGTGTTATACGATGGAGCCTGCATCAGCATAAGGATCTCCACCAGGTTGAGGGAAGGCTGCGTCCTCAAGTAGCTGGCGCTCCAATGCAATCTGCTGCAGTTCATCCTGGACCTCAGTGTCAGACAAACCACGCCACTTCTTCATATACGTTTTGCGGCTCATTGTTTGTGCTGTAACTTCAGCCAGATCCAACTGCTTCTCTTCATCCTCGTCTTCCTGAATCGGAACGTTCTGAATAACCTCTACCTCATAGTCAACAGGAACAAGAGGCCGATTGGTGTACTGAGTGATACAATTGGGATACACCTTGGATCCTTCGATGATGATTTCCACCACATTCCGGATCTGAGGGCCCCACGACTTCATCTTCTCTTTGCAACGAACGATCAGCGGCCAGTAAATAGCCTTCAGAGCTTTACCGCTGGTAATACTACCAACCATTGTCTCTAGATTGATGTTCGGGACATCCACCTGATCATAGCTTGCAGTCTTCAAGCGATCCAGAGTAGCAGACAAGCTGTCGCTGTACGACATCGTACTTTCCAACACGCCAACCTGAGGACTGGACTCATCAAGGTTCTGGTCACTGATCAAGTCCCAATAACTACCTGCAGAACGAGACAAGTTCTTCGTAGACTTGTGGTCCATATCAACCGTATACACAACAGGGTTCATGTTCTTCCGTTCTGCATCGATATCACCACAAGCAAGTTTCGAATACCACTGATCAAACGGAGCCAGCAACTCGATCTCGCTTTCGCCATTCTCGTCTCCAGTCAGACCATCATTCAAAACAATGGCAACGGGAATGCGATTCAGCAAAGTAGCTTGGTATGGCGTAATGTCCTCGTCGATCTGGCGGCCTGCTCCATCGTACAACTTCTCTTCAAGATATACAACGCCATCATCCTCCAGCACAAACTTCTTCTTGAAGATGCGCTTGTTGTCGAGGTTGATGCTATCGCGCTGAATAATGAAGCATACGAACTTGGTAACGATGTTCGGATTGCCAGGCTTCGTCTCGTAGATGAACTGAGTGCTCGGCAGACACGTAACTGATACTCCATCTTCTTCATTGAAGTTAACCAGCCATGCAACACGCTTACCAATCAAACAATCCTTCATGCCCTTTACCAAAGCACTTTCGAAATTGTTCTTTGTCAGTATCGTATTCACGACATCGTTGTACGTGGTCAAGTTATTCTTCGCTTCCTCGGTCACCTTACCAACATCAGCTTTCGGCACAATCTGGATATCAGGCTTCTCAGCGAACATGAACCGTGCTTCCTTGTTCGCCAGCGACGCAGCCAGCTTGTACCTCAACGTAGACGGCGTATAGTCGCCCTTCGTGCCATCAGCGGTGAACTGCTTGCCTTCTCTGTACACTTTGTAGTAACCACAGATCTGCTCCAGCTCGGCCAACGTGTCCTGAGATGCACCCCCAACCTCCTCACTAATCAAGGCATACGGTATTGCGCTATACGCTACATACACCTGAGAACTGTTCTCCTCGCGCGTAACCTTTGCCTCTTCAGACATGGACATGAAACTCTCCTCCTTTCTTTATGGTATATACTTTTATAACACGAGCACTTCGTAGTGCACTATTTATCAGCCTGCTTGGCTGTTGAATTCACGGTCTTTCAAATCCGCAACGGTAACACCGTCCAATGCATACCACAATGCACTGAACGTATGAGGGTCAATGTTGAACTGATCGTATATCACATTACCCTTAGGATCTTTCTTGTACGTCAAGTCCTTCAACTCACGAATTGTATTCCTGCACTTAGGACTGACCACAATCTTGGCAAAGCGTTTGAGTTTTCTTGTGTTGGACAAACGAGAACCTGCAAACTTCTTGCAACCTCTGATTTTGAAACCACATTGGCGATAATACTTGATCGCCTTCGGATCCTCGCAGTCGGCGACAAGCATCTTGTTGTAGTTCTCAAGTGCATTCAGCCTCTTACGTAGCGCTTGCATTTCAGGCTGATTTGCAAACTCGGGATCAGTCACATGGTTCATATATATCTCGTCCCAAATATACAGAACACTGTTTGCAGTATCGACCGAACAACTTACCACAGCATTGTAACTGGTTTCAAAACCAAAGTCGAAGCCAAAGTACTGATGCTCTGGACCAAGCTTGTTGACCTCTCCTATGAACTTGTTTGCATTCTTTGCAACAACCAGTTGAGGCAGCACACGCGCACCTGCAGGACCAAATCGTCCCCATCTTGCAACCAAATACAACGGGTAGTCATAACGCCGCAAGTTGTCCAAGCGTTTGATGTATGCAGCAGGCAGCCACGGGTTATCGTCGGGAGTGGAGTGATGATAATACACACCATTCTTTACGATGCACTTCTTCTCGTACAAACGCTCAGCATCCACAATTACATCTTCACGACCTTCATCAGTCAACTTTGCAAAGAAGTGGCGGTAGGGCCAGCTCTCTTTGGATACCGGGTTGAAGCTGAGGATGAAATGCATGGACACATCCGGCGTACGAATACGACCAGTCAACTCTTTGTAACCGTCATACTTGACTTCGGGTGCCTCTTCAATCCATACGATTGATACACCGTTGATGGACTTTACCTTGTCCGGCTTGTCCATGCCTTTGAATATGATCTTGGATCCATTCGGAAATACGAACTGCATTGGGCTGACCTTCTCAACCACCTTTGTCTTTCGACTGCGAGGGTTGGCAGGATCTGCAAGCAAATCCATACTATCCAGGATCTCGCGTATCAAGTCAAACGTACTATCGTGGATAGTGTCATAGACTTCACGAACGACGAGTGCCTTCCGCTTTTCCTGAAGCAACTTCAGAATCAACTTGAAAGCAATGTGATACGATTTGCCAGAACCATATCCACCAAACACTACATACGTCTCGTAGTCCCAGTCGAACACGAAATCCTCAAACGCTGGGGAAATTTGCTTAACGATCCTCATCGTCATCCTCCCAGTCGTCCGGCCAGTAGTCCAGATCTTGTTCAGGTTCAGGAGCTGGCTGCTGCGCCTTCTTCGGCTTTACCACAACCTGCTCATTCACCTTGTCCTCACCGTCGTCCTTTGCAGCACGGGTAACTGTAACCTGAATGTTACTGTCTTCGTCCGTCAGCTCGACCAGCTTGTCACGATTGCGTTTCCACCGATCAGGCAGGCGATTGTACAACCACACTTGACATGCGGTGACATTGGGCGCTACGTCTCTTGTCAACGTCTCACGTGTGGTGGTCACTACATCACCACGTTTGCGATCTGTCTCAATGACCACTCGGGTCTCTTTTGCTTTGTACCCAAGTGCGGCTTTCAACAGAGCGTTCTCCACTTTGTAGTCTACAATTTCCCTGCCCTTGTTTAACGCCTCGTTGATTTCAGGATGCTTCTCACGCCACATGGAAAGTGTGCGCGTGGTGATACCAATCTTGTCAGCTATATCCTGATACGTATAACCGTCACGGGACCAACACTCCAACAGCATCAGCTTATCTTCGTCGAGCCATTCGAGCGATTCCACTTTGTATGGCCCTCTACTAGAAGCCATTGTTGTGTTCCTCCTTTTGCTTGTAATAACACAAATAAGCCTAGAACAGCTCTCACTGCCTAGGCTTTACTGATCCTCTAGAACATTCCTATTCTGAAGTACTTATGTGGATAAATTCACATTTGTTTTATACTTTGATTAGGACACCTTGCATCTGGTCAGTTCGGTCTGCTTCCAGCCATTATATTCACTGCGGTTCTTAACGGTACCAACAAGCCCGCGAACGTTCTCCACATCCAGGCCCTTGCTAGTTTTCCACGTGAACACATATCCGTTAGCAGAAACGAACTTGTACAGATACGTGGTACCGTATTGGCTGTCCCAGGACGTCAGCAGTTTGCAACTCTTGCAATCCACTGCAACCCTATCGCCAACACAACCAAACCAAGCATTCTGCAGCGTGGCATTCTCCTCTTCCTGCATCCGCTTTTTGTTTTGGTGCTCTACCTCCTTGTCGTAGCAGGCAACAGCGGAGCAAACGATCCCAATGTCGCGCCACGAACAGAACTCTTTGCCAACCAGTGCCTTCAGATTGCTGACATAGCCAAACTGTGTTTCCATACCGGAAACGTACTTAACGATTTCATTGGCCTTCTCGTTGTTGCCCTCGCGGCCAAAGTTGAACCCATCTTCATTGCACCGCTTGACCACTTCTGCGTTCCTCGACAGCATACCACAAACCACTGATTTGGTAGAGTTGCTGTTGGTGTTGCCGTACTCATCGTGCGACTTAACATATCCATACATATTTACGGACTCAACCGCATACTGCAGAACTTCAACAACAGGATAGTAGCGGCAGCACCTAAAATCGCCTACATCAATGCCCTTGCCGCTGATCAGTTCGTCGAAGAACGAGATATACTGGGCAACCGCAGATGCATCCAAGCCGCCAGTAAAGTCCTTCAGGCAACTTCTACCAACCTGCTTGAACTCACCAGTTACGGTATTGCGAACAATATACGTGTCCTTGCGATGGCGGTTGGATCCACAATGCTCACACACTGGCTCTGCGGTATAATACCGTTCCGGGATGGTGTACTCAGTCTTAAACGACCGAATTACATTGACGGGCGACTCATGTTGAACAGTGGCCACAAACTCCCAATCATTCAGCTTAGCCACACCCTCTGCCTCAACCAGAATGAATCTGCCAGTTGCTAACTCGCCATTGAGGTCGTGCACCGTTTCGTAGGTCTCACCAATCTTCTGATAGTGGAACTCACAGCCATACTTGCTGCACTTTGCCTCAATTCTTTTCAGCTTCTTCTCCAGGCGGTCCATGTTGGCCTCAAAGATCTCATACACCATCTTGTGTTCCTCCGAACTCTTTATTTGGTACCCTTACCATGCTATTATTATCACTGATTCACACCAAAAAGTCAACAGGCAACAGGGGGATCAGATATTTTATTTGGATTTAATTGATACTGATTCTTGTGGATCCACCATAGCATTTAATCTCCGCAGCAGAAACGCGCCAAATTTCGTTTATTTGGATTAGCCTGGGTTCTTTCCCTACTGATTCCTCAAAACGAAATTTGACGCGTCTTTGAAGGTGTTATGCGGACTCGTCTTCTTTGTCGAGTAACATCCCTTTGCGCTCCAAGTAATCCTCAACGTCGGCGACATACAACATCATTTCCTGCACACGGCTGGTCTCAATTGAAACCTCGCCATCCGCTGACACTTGGGTGAACCTCTTCGCGGGTACCGGAATAGACTGCCCCTTCCCAATGCTAGATGCATACCACTTCGCACAGTACAAACTGAACTGTACGCAGACGATCAAAAACACCTGCAACGCAACAGGCACTCGAAGCGACAGCTTGGCGACCACGAAGCATGCGAGCGGTAGCGATGCACCAAGAAGAACTGACACCACATACATATTGCTCTTAACGAAATACTTGATTTCGTTGTACAACATACGGATCACCAACATCACCCCTTTGACAGGATCCTACGAAGGTTTTCTTTGTAGAACAGCTTCTTACTTCTCAAAGCATCTTCCATTCGTTTTTCGAATGCTACCAGGTTGCACGCATTGCAATTGCAATTCTCGTTGGCGAAAAAGCTCTTATGGAACTCCTTGCAAATTTTGCAATGGCGATCCTGAACCTCACTTACCTCCAAGTGTGCGAACAATGTCACTGCAATAGTTGGAGATTGTTGTTCGGTGTCTACATCAACTGTGTACGACACATCCTTCAATTCATCTTTGCAGATAACGTATTCGCCAATCCACTCCAGCGCTTTCTCTTTTGCCTCTTGCAAGCTCTCCCCTGAGAACCTCTTTCTCATAATTGGTTCGGAATACTTTATCATTGTGACCACCAAATCAAGCCATACGCTTTACAGCGTCCACTTGCTCCTTTGCCAAACAATCTACGCGCTCGTTGAAAAAGTTTCCTGCGTGACCTTTCACCTTGGTGAACTTCATCTTCACATTGGCGATTTTGATTGCACCAAACAGCTGAAGAAGTTCTTCCCACAGGTCGCGGTTCTTGACTTCGCCACCCTTGGCCGTCCTCCAGCCACACAGTTTCCACTTGATTGCCCATGCGCCGTTGATCGCGTTGACCACGTATGCACTATCGGACAGGATCTCAAACTGTGTGTCCGGGGTGCTGGCGAAGTTGGACATCAAGTACGACAGCGCCTCAACAACCGCTTTCAGCTCCATCCGGTTATTGGTGGTGTCCGGCTCGCCACCTTTCAGCTCAACGGTTTTGTCGTCCGCGCAAACAAGTACCGCCCAACCACCAGGACCAGGATTGTTGCTGCACGCACCATCCGTATAAACTCTTACACGCAATGCACTTCACTCCTTTCTTTCAATATGCCCTTCTTGACCAATGACCAAATGCAGATAGCTGCTTTGCACATAACTTCGTACAACGTGATACCGTATACCGTTTGCAATAGCCTGGCACCTTCGCCACCATCGTCTCTCAAGCTAATCGTATAGCGCATGTTCTCGTCATCATGGGAAACAAAGATCCATGTGATGTCCACTTGGTACTTGTTCAGCATCAGTCTCAGCACCTTTTCGATCTTTACCAGAGGCACATCTTCACCCATGTCCACTTTAGAAAACGGTTTCATCTTCCTCAGTGCCTTTTGGATCGTTCGGCGATTCTCAGCCACTCTGCAATCCAATTGCAATAACTGGTCTGTTGTCATTTTACCACCTATACAACAAAAGTGGCCGCCCACCAGTTTTACCAACCAGCAAGCGGCCACTCCTTTCTTACTTATCGATTACACCAGACAGGGGGTCAGATATCCCAATCCTCGTCGTCGTCCTCTTTGGCGGGCTTCTTGCTGCCGGACTTCTTGTTGCTCTTCGGCTTCTGCTCGGGCTCCTCGTCGTCACCCCAGTCGTCATCATCGCCGCTGGCATCCTCGCCCTGGGCCTCGTCATCCTTCTTCAGCAGATCGATGTAGTACTTGGCAGGCTTCTTCGGAACAGCTTTCAGGCCTCGCTTCTTGCACTCCTTGAACAGCTCCATCGCGGACTTGCCCTCGTACGGATCCTTTTCGGAGTCGGCCTCGTCATCGCCGTCGTCTTCCGGCTCAGCCTCAGCAGCCTTCTTGCTGGATTTGGCGGTCTTCTCTTTGGCCTGCTCTTCCTCAGCCTCATCAGCAGCATCCTCGTCGGACTCGCCGCCACCGTTCAGGGCATCGATGTAGTAGGACTTCGGCTTGCCGTACTTGCTGACCTTCAGGCCCTTCTTGATGCACAGGTTGTACAGCTCCTTGGTGGTCTTGGTGGACAGGTCCTCGTCGCCAGCATCGGTGGCCTCGTCGGTGGCCTCGTTGGCGTCATCCTCATCATCGATGTCCTCATTCGCCTCACCGGCGGCATCGCTGCAGGCTTCCAGCAGGGCCTTGTTCAGCTTGTTGGCAGTGATGTGTTCCGGCATCGAAGTAGCGAACGCGACGAACTCATCACCAGCCAGAGCGATCAGCTTGGAAACGTGGGCCATCAGCAGGGGATAGCGCTTGCCGATCTCGACCATCAGTTCGCGATTAGTGCCGTCCGCATACGCCTGGACGACCTGGGCAAAAGTGTAGTTAGTTGCCATGATACATTCTCCTTTGTTCTCGATTGTTGTTTTATTGATAACCCATATTGGGTCGATCCTAAGTGTGCCATGTACAGGATTTGAACCTATGCCCCTGGTAGTGTGCTTTTCATGTTTACACCATACTGTCTCCGCCAGTGTCTTGACCTCTTGACCAACACAGCATATAGATGGGCCTTTGATACTGTCGCCGGCCCGTCAAAAATCAACCAACACAGGCAGCTTCTACGATGTAGCTGACCATGGTCGGCTTATCGTAGATCCGGTACCACCCCTTCACGTGGTAGGACTTCATAACGCGGATCAGTACTTGGCGACCATACGCCATCAGAGCCTCAACAGCATACTGCCGAGTAGCAGTTTCCAAGACCGCCTCAACCTTGGCCACGTCCACCTCAATGTTAAGGTTGGACCCTTCGGCAGACTTCTTGGCTGTCTTGGACTGAGCCATCTTGTTCTCGTACATGGCATCAATGACCATGCCAGACAGAACGTCGCGCTTGTACTTCTTCGCGTTCTTGATCCCCAAACACTTGGCTGCCTGCCGCATCTCGGCTACAGTCATCTTGTTGACCTCTTCGGTCAGGGTGGAACGAATGGCGGTGTTGTTGATCTTTTTCATTTTTGCGTCCTCCTAGACTCTTTATCTGTTCCCTTGGGAACATCTATAGTATACGTCATTTGACACCAAATGTCAATAGGCAAATTACATTTTGTGGTATCACCACTGGCCTTTGTAAGCCTTGTGCAAAGCCCTCAAGCCCTTGATTGTGAGCCCCCACCAATCTTGCTGATGCAGTTGACGAGACACCCAATCTTGAGAATAGATATATTTTACGTAACCAGCCTCTCTTGCTGCCTTCAACTGGTCCAGCGTGATCCCAGCCTCTTTATACTGGAACTCGTAGCCACCGCCGAAATACTTCTCGGCCATTGCCTTGAGCCACTTGAAGGATCCATACTCGTAACCAAGATCCTCCACCAGGTATCTGCTGTCCTCGGCGAAGTGCTTTGACGTTGCCTTGGCTTCGTCAAACTGGTTTTTGTAAAACTCACAAATGGTCACTTTGCATGCTCCTCTCTAGCACTTATCAGAAATACTTGGCAGTGAACTCCTCATTGGAGAGAGTCAGTTGGTCTTGGTTGCACCTGAGGTTACCTTTCGCAGCTATTTAGTTCACCATTCACTTTGAATGGATATCACTCAGTGAGCATTCTGTTTTATCCTCAGTAGCGTTCCCTTGACTGTGCCTTTATTATACAGCGACCAACAGCAAATGTCAACAGGGAAACGAAGAAAAGTGCACCGATACATAACATTTGCTGTTTTGTACCAGTGCACTTACTCACATTTGATCTACTTGTGCAATATTATCACTCACAGATCCTCAACCAGGCTGTCCATCGTCCCATGACTCGGCCAACTCGTCTTCCCAATGGTCCTCACTGGCTTCTTTCAGATCCTCCTCAGACAGTACCTTGATTGCCACGTTCATCACGTCCCGGATCTCCTGAAGGCCGTTGATACCATCGACATGGAATGCACCCTTCAGGAATACGCTGGTCACATGATCGCCCTCGTGGGACTCAAGCTGCTGTGCAACAGTGATGCCGCCGTCGTTCCGCTTAGATACCACGATGCACCGCTTCTCATTGATTCTTCCTCTGGCAATCTCCTGATACTTGCCACCACTCTTATTCATACGCTCACACCTCATTCACTGTCATCGTTCTCTTCATCCTCTTCCTCAACTTCACCCTTGTACAGAACGGCAAACTCCTCGCCAGCGATCAGGCTGTTCAGGTTATCCAGCTCCACATAATCGCTCAGGCCATTCAGCTTGATGATCGACTCACCGTCGCCATCCACCTTTGCCTCTTTCAGCCGCATCATACCGAGCTTGGTAGCAGTGCCACCAGGCATCCTCACCTTCAGCTCAATATCGTTGTTCAGCAGCTGAAGCAACTTCACCGTGTTCGGCAACTCCGAATAGCTTGCCTTCAACGTGAGGTTGACATTGCCGTTGGCTCCAACGCTGTGGCCACCATACTTGACCACCTGACGAACTTTGATCACAGTCATTTTGCTGACCTCTCCTTTTTGTATTTGTTTTGTTGCTCCATACGGAAGCGCTCACGCGCACTCGAACTTGACCGGATCGTGTTCCTAGCTGGACAGGTCACAGCCTCTTCAAGTTCACTTTCGTCAATCCCAAGAAAATCCTTGTGATCGTTTTCTCCTGTTTTGATGTACTTCTGTACCATCTCAAGGTCTAGTGGTTTAATAACCAGATACACTTGACCGTCACCAATGAATTGAATTGCAAACACCGGCACCTTGTGAGCCACCTGTGCATTGTGCTCCAGAGTGTCAAGGTCCTGTTTGTTGATTCGAATGCTGGATGCATCCGTACTCTTCAACTGACAAATGAGGTCCTCGCTCTGACCATCCTCCTTCACGACCCAACCGGACCCTGAGTTTGGTGTTGGCTGCAGACCAAGAGACCTCATTGTGCTTGCTTCATTCTTGCGGTACCACTTACCGGACCGCTTCATTCGACTGACCTACCTGCCGGCTGTTATGCTTGGCAACGCGGCGGGCGATGCGGCACTCGTAGCACCGCCTCGGGAGATCCAGCCCGCGGCCCTTTAGAAACTCTGCTTCACCGACGGTCACATAGAACTCCTTGCCACACTCCTTGCAGATGTCATGGTGCGCAACAGCATGCTGCTGTTTATAACACGCCTTACACAGCTTCGGTGCTTCGCCGTCATCGGGATTGTAGCTGAACGGCTTGTTGCACTTGCTGCAGTTGGTGG
>OGQZ01001929.1_pt1 | contig 14861 bp, 27 predicted proteins | sample 1553321 | NCBI WGS metagenome assembly OGQZ01 (sample SAMEA2579958, study PRJEB22360) | human gut metagenome | reverse complement strand
GAGAGTGATGACGCTCAAGCAGATCGAAGAGCGCGGATTGCGCGCATCGTGACAAAATAATTTGAGAGAGGGGCGAAGCCCCTCTCCATAGGGAGTGAGGAGGAGTCGGAGGGGTAGTGGTAAGGGGTAGTGGGGAGTCTGTGTTTAGTCAGTTTAGGGGGTAGAGGTAAAAGTAGTGGAATGCGTGAAAGGGGTAGGGGCAATGGTTTAGTTTGGGGGTAGTGGTTTAGTTTAGGGGGTAGTGGGCCAATGATTAAACTGGTACTTCGGTTTTAGCTGGTCTGTATAAGGTTGTATAAGTGGTGTTTCGGTTCTAGCCGATCTATATATAGGGCTAGGAAATTGTCTACTCCTATTCCCTCTAAATCCCAGCCAACGACCTCACCTCTATGGCATATACAACGACGCCTATCAGTGGGTTGGATTGTTAGTGTCTATCAATACAATGAAATTGTTTATAGATAAAGAATTTACCTTGTAGATAGCGAAGTTACCCTGGCGCAAATTTTCACTGAAATCAAATTTTCAAACTCATAATCAATTCAAATCTAAATAAAATTTGACTTTTCAATAAATTTTTTGTATAATATAAATAGAAAGTGGAAGGAGAAGATATTTATGAAGCTATAATATTACTATACCCTTTAGTGATTACAACTTCATATATTTTCTCCTGTTCCATTTTTGGTAGAGAGACGAAGAAGGGATAGCTACCCTTCCTAAAGAGTAAACCGTGTTGCTCCGCACGTATCGCATCTCTCTACCTATTTATATATAAAATAAATGGAGCAGGAGAAAGTGTATGAGAAATAGTTGTAGTTTTGTATTCTATGAAAGTGTCTGGAAACAGTATCAAATCCTTGACGCGCGACGCCCTGAAGCAGCTAAAGCTTTTATGCGAGCAGTCGTCGAATATGGCTTATATGATATAGTCCCACCTGAAGATGATGAGGTTTGGATGTATGGTTTAGAGCAAACCATAACCTCTATTGACGCCGCAAAGGGCCGCCGCGAAAAGAATCAAGAAGATGGAAGCAAAGGCGGCCGTCCTGCGATTCGTTTTGAAAGAGAACTAATTGAGCAGAAAAAACAAGAATTGAAAACTTGGAAAGCTGTTGCTGAATTTTTAGGAATAGACGAAAAGACGCTTCGAAAAATAAGAAGTAATTGGGAAGAGGAAAAAGCGGAAAAACCGGAAATACCGGTAAATACCGGTAAAAACCTTTTTCCCGTTTCTCCCATTTTAGATGAAGAAAATAATGAAACGGGAAAAATGGACGGGAAAAACGGGAAAAACGGGAAAAATGTGGGAAAAACGGAAAATGGGAAAAACCTTAATGTAAATGTAAATGTTACTGAAAATTTGAATGGGAAGGGAAACTCGCCTCTCTTTTTGGTAGAAAGAGAAAGAGTAGTGAACCAGCAGCCAACTTCCCTTCCCATTCCAGATGATTTTACTTTGCGCGACTACCAATCTGAATTTGTAGATAAGTGTAAGTCTCTTCCCGATTACAAACAGGACATTTTGCGCACGGTTTTGTCAAAACTTCCCTATGACCTTCAAACCAATAGCTGCTGGCTGCTCTGCGCGCTGTCTAAACTCAACTTGTCAGATGACATGAGTAAGCAAGTCAGCCGGCTAGGTGTTCCTGGTTTTCAGGAAGAGGTATGGGATATGGTAAAAGAAGAACAGGTCAAATTGGAACAACGAATCCATCAGCGCGCGGAAATAGTGGCGAGTATGAATAATGAGGTTCCGAAAGAGACGCTGCTGATAGTTCCAAGGATGGAAAAGGAACGAAAGAAGGAAGTTTATAATATTGAAGAGTGGTAATACAGATTAGGACAGGTGAAAACCTGTCCTTTTCTTTTGCTCTGCGCGCAGCCTATCGCAGCAGAATTTGATTTTTTACTAAAATTGTGATATAATTATTATGTATAGACTTTTTCTCTCCCCCTCACACTCCGCGCGCAGTCCAATTCACTACCAGTTAGACACCTCTAACTAACCTCTATACTCCCCATTATATTATACTACAAATTCAATTCAAATTCAAATTTCGCTGCGCGTTAACAGCTCCCAGCTTTTTAGCAGGTCTTAGCAGCTCGCAGGATATGACCAAACCCAGCTCCCCGGGAGGAACCACACGGTCGCGTGAAGTATGAGAGAATGTGAAAATTTGACGTAGTAGTCTGCCCACTTCTGCGCACTACCATGATAGTGTTCAGTACTTTAGAGTCCTAAAGCGCCCAGACTACTACGCCGTCCGCGCGAAAAAAAGGGAGGACTTTCGTCCTCCCCTCGTCTCACTCGGCGGCTTCGGCTTCGGCTTTCTGCCGTGCTTCGTGCGCTTCCTTGCTGGACTTCTTCGCCTCGCGCATCTTGCGGTCGCGCTCAATCTTCGCGGCTTTCTTCGCGGCGGCTTCCTCTGCCTTGGCTTTCTTCTCTGCCATCTTCATGGAGAAATCTTCAGCCATGGAGTAGCCATCGTAGGCGTCACCATCACGCGAGCCAGTAGGAACTTTGACGGTCACAACGATGAACTCGTCGTTGCCCTCGGAATCGACACAAGGGAGCGCGAACTCATTCGTGCCTGTGATGAGGACTTCTTCATCATTGGAGCGCAGAAAATTTGTGAGCTTTTCGAGATAGGAGTTGCGGAGCGCATCGCGCGTTGCTTTGGACATAGAATACCTCTTTCCGGCGATAAATACGCCTATTGAATTGAAAGTGAAATTTGACATGGTATGAAGTCGGACGCTTGCGCCGTTCTCATACTCATTTCTCTCTCACTTTCTATAAAGAGTATAACAGAAATTTGATGAAAAGTCAAGTTTTATTTTCTGATTTTGTGGGAGGTGTAGTAGTCTCCTCAGACTACTACAAAGAGAAGAGAACGTTTAGTCCTCTTCATACTCAATGACAATGCGTCCATTCTCGGTATAGCAATCATGCGCGGTGAGATAGAACGTATCATCATCAGTTTCGACTTCAATACTACCAAAAGTAGTTACATAGTCCTTGATAGTATTGACGACTTTACTCCATGCGTCCTTTCTTGCCTTGTTACGACGTTCATCAAGAGTTTTGGCAATTACTCGTACCGCTTCGCTCAAATCCTCTGAACTGCTCTGCTCAATAATGCGGATAAGTTCCTTATTCATGGTATGTACCCCTTTCCTTTACTGTACCCATAGTATATCATATATTCTGCACGTTGTCAATATCAAAGTGATGAAGTGTAGTATTCTGTCCAGACTACTACATTGAAAGAGAACACTTTATACGTTCTCTTTTTTAGATTCGATAAGGTTACTTCCCGACCAATGTAGATCATAAGCATTGATACCTAAGAAAGTACGCTGGCATCTTGGACAAAAATAGTCACAAGTTGTTATTACCATCATATTTTCAAGGTTAGTCTCGCGTAATTTTTCGTGCGAGAGGCGTAGAAGTTCGTCACATTTTGGGCACTTCATTTTATTACCCCTTCCTTTACTGTACTTATAATATATCACATACTCCGCGCGATGTCAATACCAAAATAATAAAGTGTAGTATTCTGCTCAGACTACTACACCCCGCACGGAGAAAGGGCGATTACTCGCCCTCTTTCTCACAAATCCGCGCGCCCCACAATACGGAACGGAAACGCCGTAATTCCCATATCAAACTTTTTCTTGGTTACTCGCATGAGTTCTGCGAAAATTTCGCTCTCGATGGTCGCATCGTCAAGTGCGGTATGTGCTTCATCAAATGCGTTGTCGTTCTTGATGAAACGATAACACGTTTCCGCGCTCGTCTTGTAATACTTCCCGCTCGGACTAATCCACCCATTTTCGCGGCAAGCCGTGCGGTACTCGTCACTATTGAGAATGTGCTCACAAGACAAACTCCAAAGGTCAAACAGAGGATATTCACGCCCGCGGAATCGGAAAATTGTTGTGTCATCGGGCTGACGCTCTCCGCGCTTGTACTTCGTTCCCTCTACGATACTGTCGCATACGCGCTCTTGATAGTGAAGCCACTCGTGAAAATCGGGGGAATACAGATAGGAGATATAAAGCTCCGTGAACGGGATAGAACGCTTGAAGTCAAACGCGGCGTTATACGCGGTTACGCCCTCGACTGCTTCGAGTGCTTCGACAAGTTCCGCCGTTGCGCTCTTCCAATCGGTGAGAATGATTTCGCCCTTTTCCAGCATGGAGAGATAGAGCGGACGCTTGGAGGCGTAGTAGGCGGTATCGAAAACAGAGGGGACGGAGAAAATCTCGCTGATAAGAAAATTCTTGCGCGAATAGACGCGCCCCTGAGCGTCGATAATCTGCCACCCAATGTCATAAATCAGGGGCTTGGTCACGCCGATTGTCTGACGAGCTTTGCCCTCATACTTGGAGACAAAGGGGAGCGAAGCGGTTTCTGTGTCTAAACAAAGATAATACTTGCGCCTACGGTCGAGTTTCAACATTTTTCAAAAATCTCCATTCAATTTACTAATCAAGGTTTACCATCGTTCCCTTGACTGTATCCACAGTATAGCACATACTCCGCGCGTTGTCAAGAAGAAATTGAAAGTTTTTGCTCGGTGTAGTAGTCTGTCCAGACTACTACAAAAGGACGATTACTCGTCCTCATCTTCACAGATTGAGTTGATGAAAAGCGTATTGCCTTCGCTATGCTCTTCAATCTCAGCAATGTTCATTTGATTGAAGCGTTCTGCGGCGTCGGCTTCGTTTTCGGCTTCGATAATTGCAAAGCCACTATAAGTATAACCGATTGAATACTTCATGGTATTATCTCCTTTTCTTTATTGTATTTGTATTATAACATACGTTTGCGCGACTGTCAACTCTTTGTAGTATTCTGACCAGACTACTATAATGCCCGCACGCAAAACTTTCGTTCTGCGCGCGGACTATAGGAAAGGAAATTAGAGAATGGCGTGATTTTCGGTGACAAAGTAACGTGCCTTGAATTTGTCTACTACTTCTTTCACCTTGAGAGTTTCTTCCTCACTCGCGCAATAGAATGTAAAAATACAATGTTTGGAAGAAAGAACTTGATATGAGTGCGGAACATCAATGAGTTTTTGGTCTACAATGCGTGTATATGGCGTGGGAATGGTCATTTCTATTTTCCATAATTTCGTCTTGCGCGACTTCATTTCGCCGTACTTGACGATGAATACGCCAATGAGATTGCAAACAGAAGTGATAACTACTTTCTGCCAAAGTGGAAAATCCGCAACTGTATAGATAAGAACAATGTTGTAATATCCGTAATATAATGCGGAGACAACAGACGCGATGAACGGACTTGATTTGATAGTCACGATTGACTTGATTGTTGAGAAAATGACATTTACGATGGTCAAAATCGTAAACAAGATGATAAGATTCATTTATACTTCCTCCCATGTGTCATATTCATAAACCATCTGCCACACAACTTTTCGTACAAAAGTTTTATTGCACTTTTTGCAATAGTGTGTTTCAGTTTGAATATATTGTTCATTACATTCTTCTGTATCTATGGTATTAGTATATTCAAGCGGTTGACCGCAATAAGGACATTTCATGGCGTGTTCTCCTTTCCTTTACTGTATCTGTATTATACTACCGCGCGTGGAGAAAGTCAATAGAAAGTTTGGAAGTGTAGTATTCTGACCAGACTACTAAAAAGGGGAGACATTAGTCTCCCACAGCGATGCTGAGATAACGAACAATCATGTCCATTTCTGCGCCCATGTCACTTTCCGGACAACAAATATACCCATAAAGTTCACCATCAGAAATAATCGGGTAAACTCCCATTCTCTCGTACTTGAAGGGAGTTCTATTATCTTCCCAACTTTCATCAGCATAAGAGCTATAAGAAATTGGCCCAGAGACTTTGCTATCTCTATCATAGATAGCAATCTGATGTTTGAAAGTACGCTGTGCCATGGTTTGCGCGACTCTCAGAATATCTTCAGAGAGCGAGCCGAGCACCGAATACTTCTGAAAACAAACGCAGTCCTTTTCAATGAAAATTTCGAGTGGGTCTCCCTCACGAATCTTCAAAGTGCGACGAATCTCTTTCGGGATAACCACACGACCCAAGTCATCAATGCGGCGAATAATACCTGTTGCTTTCATGTTTTTATCTCCTTTTTCCTTTTGATGGTACTATTATAACACATTATAAAGAATTGTCAACCCAATGTAGTAGTCTGGAGTAGACTACTACACTTCGACAGAGGAAAAGGCGCGGATTTCTCCGCGCCCTCGTCTTACTCCTCGTCCGTGCTCTCGGTCAGAGCCACCGCATACGCGGCAGTCTTGCCCTTTTTCGGAATCTTGACCTCGGACTTCACCACCGCGCCACTCTCGACAAGCTGGCGCAGAAGCGAACTCGCCTTGGCGGTCGTGATACCCACGCCCTCACCGATGACACAGGCGATGACAGGCTCGGACTGCTTGGACAGGAACTCCATGATGGAAGCCTTGATAGGCTCATTGGCGATGGCGGTCTTGCTGGGCTTGGAAGAAGCCTTGCGCGCCTCGTTACGCGCGTCCATCTTGGCAATCTGCTCGGTCGCGAAGTCGGTCAGCGTGGAATCAAGGGAAGTGTTGGAAGCGATAGCGGTCAGGAACTCTCGATTAGTCATAATATACCTCTTTCTTTGTTTGGCGTTGGTCGCCACCCTATTTTAGAAGTGTTTCTCTCACTTTCTGTAATAAGTATATCACAGATTTGAGAGTTTGTCAAGAGTTTTTTTTGAAGTTTTTCAAGTTTTTTTGGAACTTTGTAACTCTCTCTTTCCCTCTTGACATTATGTAGTATAACACAGTATAGGAAAGAAGTCAAGAAAGAATTTCGATGTGTAGTAGTCTACTCAGACTACTACAACGGCGGAACTTAGTCCGCCGTCATCACATTGTCGTGAGTTACAATACTTGATGTTTCAATCAAAGCAGTAAGTGCGTTGCGAATAAGTTCAAGGTCATCTTGACTGAGATTGAAGCCATCTAATTCATAGTAGTCATCGGCACTATAAAGAAGATTATCGGAAAGAGCCTCGAAAAGAATTTTTGCTTTACTAAGTATGCTCTTTTCTTCTGCGTCGAAAGTGTACTGATTTGTTCTCCAAACATTCATTGTAATTTCTCCTTTTCCTTTTGTACTTATAATATACCACAATTCTGCGCGACTGTCAAGTTTCTGTAGTAGTCTGTCCAGACTACTACGACCAAAAGGGGAAGTTACTCCCCTTTCATCAAAAGACGGAGTAACTCCTCAATGACATTTGTCTGTGTCGGGTCGATAGTCTCACCCAAATGCCAGCCAGCTCGTACTTTCTCATTGTCATCAATGAGAATCGCGTTCTTTGCGCGGTCGCGCACGCTGTCGGCTTTGGTCGCGCCGTACTGAACTCCGTGGAAGTGGTCATAGATGAAGCCCCACTTCTCGAGCCAAGCCCGCTTTGCTTCGCGCACAGCGTCCTTGTATTCCTCGCTGGAGTTCTTTGACAGCCATGTAATGATGTTGATTTCCCAACCAGCCGCGCGTAGAAGCTCGCAGACATAGTTGAGCAATTCCATGTCCCACATAGGTGCGGCGTCCTCATAGGGAGAGGTGTCTTCTGCGCGCAGTTTGGAGAGCCAGTTGTCAATGGAGTAAGTCGCCCCGAGTGTACCGTCCATATCGAAGCAAATCATTTTCGTGTTCTTTTCAGTATTCATTGTATGTCTCCTTTCCTTTACTGTATATACAGTATAACATATTATCGCGCGACTGTCAATAACAAAGTAATAATGTGTAGTAGTCTGAGTAGACTACTACAAAAGAGGGATTACTCCCTCAATCAAGTGTGAATTGTCCATCTGAATTTAGGAAACTAATGATTTCTTCGGCACGAGCAACGTCCTCTCGTCCATACCCAAAGCCATCACTATCACTAATGATTTTCTTATCCTTGCTATCCATCTTCTCAATGAGTTTGGTTAGAACAGTACTTGTATCGTTGAGAATGTCCGCTTCTTTTTTGTCGAAGTCGATAATGATAGTTTCTCTGATGTTCATATATAAATTCCTTTCCTTTATTGTATATACAGTATAATATAAATTATAATGAATGTCAAGTAAATGTAGTAGTCTGAGTAGACTACTACCAAAAGGGGAATTACTTCCCCTCGATAATCTTGTTTATTTCGGTATTGAGTTTGACAAAGTAATCTAACTTTTTTTCAAGGCAGAACCAATCGTCTTCATCATAGTCATAAACAAAGATATGACCATCAGCGCGAATATCTTTCGCGGGATAACAATATCCCATCTGCTCAAATGCTTCATCAATGGTATTCCAAGCCTCATCAGTACCATCGCAATAAATTACGGTGCACCCCTCAGTAGATTCGCAAGCAAGAGGAAGTTCGACAAAAACGCCATTCTTTTCTCTCATAAACTTGATGCGGTTCTTGAGTGATTCGAATCTATGCGCCCATTCATGCCGATAGCAACTATCCTCGTGATAAAAGACCTTACCGCAGTAATCGCAGACATAAGTAGTATGTTCAGTCATTATATGTTCTCCTTTTCCTTTTGTAAGTATAATATACTCCAATTTTGCATGATTGTCAAGTATGTGTAGTATTCTGCTCAGACTACTACACAGCCGAAGGCAATCAGCCCTCGGGATACACTCCCAGATAGAGAAGAGTATTGACAAGCGTCATCCATGCGCGCTTACCCATGTAATCGGGAACAGCAGCGTAGAGTTCCGGACGGAGAGACTTGATACCCGACAGAATCATGCCAGTCCAGTTCCCGCCACAGCCAATACATTCATCAAGGAACTTGTCGAATGGCATATTGATAGGGTCTGTCTGCTGAAGAGCCTTGATAAAGTCTCCGCCCCACTCTGAGCCAATAATCTTAACCAAACAAGCCTTGCATTGTGCGTGCCTACCACACTTTGCATCAGTATATGGACAATCCATTATTATTGTCTCCTTTCCTTTACTGTACTCATACTATACCATACTTCTGCGCGCGTGTCAAGTGGTTGTAGTAGTCTGACCAGACTACTACAACGGGAAGTGGATTACTCCACTCCCGCGCAAGATGGACAATATGTGTAACCCTCATCATCTACGAAAGCATTGAAAACAATCATTGTGCCTTCGCAACAAGTACAAGAGACAATCATCGGTAAGCCTTCTTCCTTGCACCATAGAAGTTTGTTTTCTGCGGTTTCATAGTCGGGTTCAACGCCATTGACTTCCTTATACCATTCCTTGAAAGTTTTCATTTCTTTACCTTACCTTTCCCAATACTTGTACTTCTTTTGTAATTCTTCCGAATTTGATTGTAAATTGCTTGTGGAATGCGGTCTTTGTTGAATAGTGCGCTTGCCTGCTGGAAAGACAGTAAATAAGCGGTGATAACGAAATTTCCCTGACAGATGACCAGACAGCCTGTAGAGGTCACATAGTTTGTGATTTGCCTTTCTTCGTTTGGAAAAGCATACTGGATTTCACCAAAGCCGATTTTGAGAATAATCTCCATCATGCGGTCGATGTGGTCATTACAAATGTGCTTTGACCAATTCAGTTCTTCAATAGTGGGCATTGTGTGTTATCTCCTTTTCTTTTGATGGTACTATTATAACACACTATGGAGAATTGTCAACTCCTCGTAGTAGTCTGACCAGACTACTACAAGTGGACAGCTCAGCCGTCCACCCAAATAATCACATGACCATTCAGCGCGCTGATGCCGACCACAGACAGACCGAGAACCCAGTCCTTGTTGAAAATTTCCGAGCGGTCGCCACCAAGACAAATGTCATCGTTGTGACCGGAGTAGCGGTAATGAGCTTCTGTGTTCACATTGATGACCTCGTAGATGCTGAACATCTCCGAAAAGAAAGTGGCTTGCTCGGTTTCACTAACTACATTGTAAATATCACGAAGTACCATTGTTTGTTCTCCTCTCATTTGATATGATGAGTATAACACAATCCTGCGCGACTGTCAAGTTTCTGTAGTAGTCTGACCAGACTACTACACTCTCACCATACGCGCGCTTGTGGAAAATCTACAAAGTCCGGCATAAACTTTTATAGAAAAACCACAAGCGCGCGAGAAATGTCAATTAGTAAACATCATAGTCATAGAAAGACGCGGATTCCTCGCTGAACTTTCCACCATACTTCACCCACTCGAAGTTGTCCTCGGCAATAGCCACAGCCTCTTCATAGCTGTGCGCCCTTACAAAGAACTCCTCGCCGTGCTCCTCGTCTCTGAACAGGTAATACCATTCGTCTTGATGTGCGTCTTGTGCGCTCGGGACATACATACGGATTCCATTTGATGTAGTGAACATATTTTGTTCTCCTCTCATTTGATATGTTGAGTATATCACATTTTATTCTCAATGTCAACCCCTTGTAGTAGTCTGACCAGACTACTACACAAGTGGACTTCAATCGAAGTCCACATTGCTTTGAAAAACTTCCCCAGTAGTTCCGTCTACCAAATCAATGACGGCATTAGGAAGTACCTCTAACAGTTTGCGATACCACTCCCAAATTTTAGCGTAGTCATTGGTAGAATTTTCCAAACTCCCGTTGATATACAGTAAATAATTATTCATTGTGTGTTCCCCTTTCCTTTTATGTTCACATTATACTCCACATTACTCATAAAGTCAATAGAAAAATCCACTTTGTAGTAGTCTGACCAGACTACTACATAGCTTGGGAGTATTAGCAATACGCTAACACTCCACGCGCCCAGCCATAGATGCTGATTTGCGCGCAGGCTCGACCGATTTCCAGCGCGAGCTTCTTGGTATCTACTCGTTTGGAGCGGTCAACATAGTACACGCCATTTTCCAGCCAAACACCGCAGTTGCCCTCGTAGGACTTGACAGCGCGCATAACCTGTTCAGGTGTGGAGCATTCGACGCCCTCGGTAGCTACTTGCCAGCCCGTCTTGTAGCGAATGACACGACCCGCGCGCAGAGTAAGACCGTCGTTATTGGTGAGTTTGCGAATTGTACGAACATTTATCATTGTATGTTCTCCTCTCCTTTGATGATATGAGTATATCATACAATAATACATTTGTCAACCCCTTGTAGTAGTCTACCCCAGACTACTACCAGCCCCAAAAGAAAAAAGGGAGATTACTCTCCCTTTTCCTCCGCACCGACCGCCCAGTAGCGCACCGTCATGCGCCGAGCGCGAGCATAGGCGGTAGCCGCCTCGTAGGTGTCGAAGTGCTTGACCACCTTGCCAGCCTTGGTGATGACGTCGAATCCGCGCGCGGTGTCGATTGTGAACTTACTCATAGTGAATCTCCTTTCGGTGGTTAGGTCACCGCCCTCTTTGATGATACCATTCTACTACACTATACGCCATTTGTCAACCCCTCGTAGTAGTCTGGGCAGACTACTACACTATCCACTTTCGCACACTAAAGTGCGACACTTTCGTACTGTAAAGTGTGAACCAGACTACTACACTTTTGACCGATAAAAAGGGGAGATTTCTCTCCCCTATTATCATACGTTTTTCCAGTCCTCGCTGTAGAAAGTCTCCAACTTCTCAATAGCTTCCATCGCTTCTTCGAGTCGGTCAACTCTCGCACGCTTAGCTCTCGCGTCTTTGTCGAGGGCTTCTGCGAGTTCGTAAAGTTCATCAACTTCTTTGTCAGAGAGCTTGTCGCCTTCATCGGCTTCGTAGGCTTTTTCATAGGCATCATTTGCGGCGTCCTCTGCATTCACGGCTTCCTTTTCCCACTCGGACTTGTGACCATACAGGTCACGCCATTCTTGACTCAGAGCAAAGCGGAGTTGGTCAGCAGTCGTCTTGAATAAATCGGTCATTGTAATTCCTCACTTTCTCACTCTATCAATTACATAGCCTACCAGCGCGCCCGCGCCGATTGTAATAACGTAGATTCCTAACAGGATAACAATATCATGAATACTCATTTCAATTCCCCTTTTTCCGATGGGAGAGGGCTTGCGCCCTCTCCCGATTGTTTATTCCTCGTCAAGTCCGAACATCTCGGAGAGCCAGTCAATCCGCTTGCCAGCTTCGAGGTTGAACGGGAGACGCCCGCGAGCGTTTACATAGCTCATAACCTCGGCTTTCTTGATAAGCCACACACCGACCGCGTTCACGAGGAGCGTAAACTCGGCTTCGCTCGGAGTAGCAAGCGCGTTGCAGGTGAGAGAAGTTTTGACCTCGCAAGGGATACAGCCCATTTTGAAGTCGTAGCCCGAGCCGAACGTCTTTGAGATGTTCTCTTTCTCTTTGCTCAAGTGGTATTTGACAACGCACTCCGTGATAGAGCCGACGTTGCACAAGCTCCAGCCTCGCTCGTCGTCTCCACGACAGCCCTCGACGGTAAACATAGTTTCAGCCGGAACGGACATGAGAATGGACTCGAGCTTTTCCATTTTGCGAATAGCTTTCGCGCAGTTAGACCGCCCGATGCGGTTTTCCGTGGACTTGAGCGCATTTTGACGCTCAATCTCGCGTTCGCACAGGTCGTACATATCGCCCGCGCTTTTGGTCATAATGTTAGCATAAGTGTTATTCATAGTGTTCTTTCCTTTCCTTTTTGTCGTATTCATTTTCAAGGTACACCGTCAAGTGGTTTTCCCTTTTGACATTTTTCATTATAGCAGACTACGGCAGAAAGTCAAGAACTTTTTTGAAAAAATCTGCACAAAATAGGGGGCATAGTTTTGTGCATTTTGCCGATCCGGAAAAATGTGGACGACTGGCCCTGGAAATTTCGCAGACTGGAAAGTTGAGACAAAATGTCATTCGTGAAGACTAATTACTAAAATCATCGTCTTTTATGATATAAACTCGTTTGATGCCTAATTGAGTTGCTTTTCCTTGGCTAACTTTGTTCCAATTTCTATTACTCCATCTAAATATTGTTCCTTTTGGTAAATTCAAAGCCAGATCTGCTTTATGGCAATCGTCATAATATTCGGTTTCTTTTCTTCGATACTCAATTACTACAGTATTTCTTTGTTTAGGAATTTTGACCGGTTCATTTATCCAATTTTCAGGAATTGAATCTACTTTTTCAAAATTTTGAACATAAAAACTTAGCTGGCCATTGGCCCAACGTGTAATACAATTTCTACTTATACCTAATTTATCAACAATTTCTTGATAACCTTTATAATAATGAATAATTCCGTTGGTAAAAGTTATTTTATATATATCTGCTTTCCTTCCAACACAAAAAGTTCCTGCCGCTCTTCTCTGTGGAATCAGAATTTCTTTATAATGTTTTTGATTCTCTTTGGAAGTCATCCATTCAAGGTTGTCTAAATTATTATTTTGACAATTTCCATCTTTATGATTTACTTCATAAAGCTCAGAATTTTCAATAGGACAAAATGCTAACATTACTAAGCGATGAACACCTATATGTTTTCGCTCTCCTGCGTTGTTTATTAGCCTTACTTTTAGGTGCAAATCATCTTTTTTAGTGACACTTTGAGTAAGTAATACTCCTTCTTTCTTGATTTTATAAGATTTTACTTTTCCAGTATTACTTACTTCATATCCATTATATCCTGGAATTGGTTTCCAAATTTCTTCCATAAATAGAACCTCCTTATCTGTTCTATTTATAAGTAATTTTTCTTATTCGTGAATATAAAAAATTCGTTCAAATTTAGTATTCACGAAATAAATTTTACTATTTTATACAAAATTATTTAGAATAACGCAATAATTTTCCCTAAAATTGATAATATCCCCAATCCACATCCAATCAAGATTACTACGCCATTGTATAAGTCTCTATTGTTATTAGCATTCTTATTCATATATTATCCTTTCACAGTTTATCTGTTATTTCGCTGTTATTTCTCTATTTAGTCCCACAAATCCCACCAAACTCTTTCCAATATCCTAAAAAATTCTTCCTTCGCATTATTCATTGCTGCATCTCTTTCCTTTATACCCCATTCCTCATACATTGGATTCTCTTCATCCATTTCATCCAATAGCACCAGCATTCTTGTCAAAATTTTCTGCCATTCTCTACCTGCATCATCGTCGAACATATAAAGTCCTTCTGCGCGCAGAGTGTCCCGAAGCTCCAAACTATATTCGATATAATGTGTAGAACTTACATTCTTCAAGGATGGACATACACCAGGGTAACCATAATTCCACTTTAGCAAATTACCTAATGCTATGCGCCAGGCAGAAATGAAATAGGAAAAGGTTTCATAAGTGGAGACGGGACTGAGACCGGTTCGACAGAAGAAGCGAAGCCGTTTGCAGAGTATTTTGAAGTCATGGGGCCAGAGTGTGAGGGCACGCAGACTATGGTAAGGGAAAAGGCCGAAGCTAAGTCGTGTAATGGATTTGGAGGGATTGAAGTAGGTTGAGTAGGGGGGAAGGGAATTGGGATAAGTGTACATTAGGGGAGACCTCCATAGAAGTTAGTAGTAATTAGTAATAAAACGTCCACGCGCTTCGCGCAGGACAACTGAGAGGGAAGGAGTGAGATTTGTGATTTTGATTGACTTCGCGCGCAGATCGTTTTGCTATAATGTTATGAGTTGAGGCTGCGCGAAGCCAAAGAAAATTACTGTGGAACTAAACAAATAGACTCAAACTTTTCTTCTTTTACTTTCTATTACTATTATAGCAAACATTTTTCTAAAAATCAAATTTTACTAAGTTATTTGTTTACTCTATGCGCGCTGTCTATTTTTATAGTAAGATTTGTTATGATTTTACTTCATTTTATAGTAAAGTTGTAATAATTTTTACTACAAAAATGGCCTGCGCGCAGAGCCAAAGCTAATAATAACTTATATAACT
>OGQZ01001926.1_pt1 | contig 14874 bp, 12 predicted proteins | sample 1553321 | NCBI WGS metagenome assembly OGQZ01 (sample SAMEA2579958, study PRJEB22360) | human gut metagenome | reverse complement strand
TTTTCATTTCTAAACTTATATAAAAGAGCTGTAAGCATTAAAGCACCAAGACCATAAGCCATATTAAATGGTCCAATTACAACTGCGGAATGGTTAATAAACTCTTTCCATTTAATAAGGGAAAATACACCTTCCACAAACCAGCCCACAACACAGCCAACAATAAATATCCAAAATAAATTATATAAACTCTCACAACTTTTCTTCATAACTACCAACTATTTATCATATTTTTCATAAAAGTATTTAACTAAAGGTTCCACACTAATTTTATCATATCCCATTTTTTTCAAAACTTCAACACCAGTATAAGCACCACCATTTACATAAATATTTTTACATAAATAGTCAGTTATAACTTTTATATTACCTGTTTTTAATATTTCATCAATATTACCTAAATTCCTTTTTAAGGCATCTAAGAACATACCATCAAAAATAGAACCAATTAAGTAAGATGGAAAATAGCCAAAATCCCCTTCAGCCCAATGAACATCTTGAAGAACACCCTCAGTATCACTAGTAACTTTTACACCTAAATATTCTTTCATTTTTTTATTCCAAACGCTAGGTAAATCATCAACACTTAAATTACCATTAAATAAATCTCTTTCAATTTCATATCTTAAAATAATATGCATACAATATGTAAGTTCATCAGCTTCAGTACGTACCAAACTAGGAATTGCACAATTTAACCCTTTTGCAAACTCTTCTAAACTAATATCAAGACCAAGCATATTTTTAACTTCATCATAGATTGGATACCAAAAATTAATATTTCTTCCTAAAATATTTTCATAAAACCTTGATTGACTTTCATGTAAAGCATTTATACCATCACAAGTTGCACATTCATATTTAGTTAAATTATTATCAACATTTTGTTCTAAAATACCATGACCACCTTCATGTACAATGGTTGTCACAAAATCAAATGGATTATCTGTAAACTTAAAAGCAATTCTAATATCATTATTACCTACTTTTTCCGTAAAACCATGTGGATAAATTCCTAAAGCTCCTTTATTCATGTCAAATCCCATATAACTTAAAATATATTCAGCACACCTTATTAACACATCTTTACTTGCATTCATTTTAACATTTACTTTTTTATTATTAAGTTTACTTATCAAAGGAACAAGTTTTTCTTTTAATTCATTAAATAATTTATCTATTACTTCACAAGTTAATCCTTCTTCATAACTATTAAGCATAGTATCATATAAATTCTCACCATTATTTAAATAACCATAATATTTTTTAGTATATTCAATTACATCCTTTAAATAAGGTTTAAAAGCCTCATAATCATTATTTTCCTTAGCTTCTTCCCACACTGCAGTACTTTTATGCAAAAGCTCGGTATATTTTACGTAAAATTCATGTGGTACCTTAACACTTTTCAAATAATTCTTATACATCCTCTTTACATAACGGTTTTCAGCATCAGGCAATTTATCAAACTCATCACTATTTATAAATGCATCTAAAACTTCACCATGATTATTACTAGTTTCTAAACTAAATAATTTACTTTCTAAATTTCCAAGTAAAGAAATTACACTATTCTTCTCATCCTTCGGAGTTGAAACAAGTAAGTCCCAATTAATTATATTTATAGTGTGTTCTAAATCAAATATTTCTTTTTGGTATTCTAATAAATTATTCACATTAATCACCATATAATAATTTTAACATAAAAATATAAAAATAGCACTAAAAAACTCCGATGTTATTCGGAGTAAATTTCAAATTGGTGCCCAAGGCCGGACTTGAACCGGCACGAGCTTTAACACTCGCAGGATTTTCGTACTACCATAACTTTCGTTACCAAACATGCTTGTTTGTAGTCTGGACTTTCTCTTTACCATATTATTGCTAACTTAGGTATTGCCCGTCAAGTCTCTACACCTTACTTATTAAAATAAGTCTTGGCTCGGGATTGCCATCAGCGTTATCTGTAAGGTTTCCCCGAATTTGAGCAAATTCACATAACTGATTTCTCAAGTTAGTGCTCAAGGCCTTCCAATCTCTAGTAAGAGGCCTTAAGTCCTGTGCGTCTACCTATTCCGCCACTTGGGCAAGGCACTGTCTTAATTAATAAGACTTCTTAAGTATAATATAAAAAATCACTAATTTCAAGTGTTTTTATCAAATTTATGTATTTTTTTCATAAAATATAGTTGACAACCTATATTTTAATTTGTTATAATCAATATGCATTGAAAAAAATGCATGGAGGAATACCCAAGTCCGGTTGAAGGGATCGGTCTTGAAAACCGACAGGTCGTGAAAGCGGCGCAGGGGTTCGAATCCCTTTTCCTCCGCCAATTTAAAATTAGTTATCGCGGGATGGTAGCAGTCTGGTAGCTCGTCGGGCTCATAACCCGAAGGTCGTAGGTTCAAATCCTTCTCCCGCAACCAATGGTTCGTTAGTGTAGAGGCCTATCACGTTTGCCTGTCACGCAAAAGATCACGGGTTCAAATCCCGTACGAACCGCCATTATGGCTCCATAGCTCAGTCGGTAGAGCAGAGGACTGAAAATCCTTGTGTCGCTGGTTCAATTCCCGCTGGAGCCACCAGAAAAACAAAAACAAGCCTTTTGGCTTTTACGCCCGATTAGCTCAGTCGGTAGAGCGCACGGCTGTTAACCGTTAGGTCGTAGGTTCGAGTCCTACATCGGGCGCCATTGAAAAAATTAAAATATCTTGAAAAATCAAAATTTTCAAGATATTTTTTTATAACTCACAAAAGTCTATTCTTCTTTTTCATATTCTCTAATTTTTTCATCAATCCAAATAGGAAGCATCTCTTTTAAAGGTAAAAATCCTTTTCTAGTTTCTTTTATTCTATTTTTATCATCATAATTAATATAATAAATATCTTTAATAGACACTTTAAGATGTTTACTTACTTCATCAATATCAAGTATTAAAACATATATTTCTTCCCCCACACTAACAAACTTACTTACATCTTCCACAAAGTTATTAGAAACTTCAGAAATATGACAAAGTCCAGTGTATCCATCTTTTTCTATGAAAAAACCATAATCAGCAATACCAGTAACTTTAACAAGTACAATATCCCCTACTTTCATACTTCACCTTCTCATAGTTTAAGTATAGCAAAAAAAGCTAGACAGAGCAAGCATTTCATTATATAATACTTTTGGTGAAGCAATATGAATAAAGAAGAATTAACTGATAAAATAAAGAAAATGGTCGAAGAACTAAGACCGTATTTAAACATGGATGGCGGCGACATAGAATTCATAAAATATGAAGATAATTATTTATATGTCAAATTAACCGGAGCATGTCAGAGTTGCATGTTTCAAGATAACACTTTAAATGAAGGAGTACTTTCTTTCTTCCAAGCACAACTTCCAGAACTTGAAGGCGTTATTAATGTTGATTTATAATCCATTCAACCTTATCTATTTTAGCATATTTAGAAATTTCTAAGTATGCTTTTTTTAAGAATTCTTCATAACTATCACACTTTTTTATAATGTTAACTAACTGTTCTTCATCACCATTTTTATTCATAACACCTTCATATACATCAAAATAATAAGTTGGATATAAAAGTCTAGCATAAAGCATTTGATATTCATACAAACTTAAATGTCTAATTTTAAGATAACTAGATAATTCATCTAAGCAAAAACCAACATCTTTCTTAAAAAACATAGCTTTTAAATACTCTGCAATATCTCTAACTTCTAAATCAAACACAAAAGAAAGCGGATTTAAATAATTAAGCTTATAATTTGGATAAAACACCCTTCGATGAGATAAAACAATCCTATAAGCATCTCCCCCATACTTCATATTAGTATTATTTACATAACTAATAGCATTCTCAGCCAAACCCACATAATAACTAAATGAACTTTTAACAACTTCTTTTTCTATAGAGAGCTCCCTTACTTGATATTCAAAATAATCTATCTTCTCACTCCATAAAGTGCCCCAATTATTGCGATACAAATTAGATTTATTGTTATTAAGTACTAATTTTTCACTAATTTTAACCATGTCAAATATATCATATTCATTTTACTCCTTTTGATCCTGTATATGTTGAGCGATACGGATTTCTTCTGCCGCCATTCATTCTTCCATGCCATTGATTGTCAATGTAATTCTGGTGCTGTATGTTATAAAAGCACGGAATGTGCCTGCATAAGGTTCAATCAAAATATCAGAATTGTGACAATTACGGTCATTCTCATTATATTCTGCATTATAAAGTGGATATACGCATGTCAAATGAAACAGATGGTGACCGCTTGTTTCCAGGTTTTTACCAGACTTGAAATCTATACCTATCATAAACACAAGTCGGAAAGGCTTCATGAAAAGAAAAGGGAGTTAGAACAGGAAAAAATGAAATCGGAATTTTATTACGCCGAGTTGAAAAGGCAAATCAATGAATACCATGAGAACGGGAAGCCGGAAAAGACGCAGGGAAAGGGTCTGTTTGACAAATTGAACAGCCACTGTCTGAAAATAGTCCTTTTAAGCAAGGAACTGGATGACCTTTCTGTCGCAATAGAACGGACAGAAAATGAAATGCATGGATATAAGTATGAAATCGACAGTTACGGATCGGAGATTGAAAATGCGATAAGTTCATTCGTTTCCAAGAAGAAGCGGAATATAGTCTGTGAACCGGACAGAATCCGGATCAGGATGTTGTTCAAATCACTTGGAGCGCAACTTCTATATACCGTAGAACCATAAACTTATGACAACAGAAGACCGTTACGGAAATCCGTTCGACAGGTACTCCTCACGCACCAGACGCCTGAATTACCACCTTCCTTTCTGGCAGCATGGCCAGAAGAGCCACAAACACGGCATGAATGGCGCATTCATCGGTCGTGAGGATATCCTGTACCGTCTTAGGAACTGGATCCTGAGCAAGTCGCAGACCGGTTCTTTCCTTGTGGCAGGCTATAGGGGAATGGGAAAGACATCCTTCGTGGAAAAGGCTCTCTATAATATCACCCGCCAAAGAAGAAGGAGCAGCCGGATTGAGTTTTTATTCATGCTGATGCATCTGCTGACGATGTTCGTAACCTATCTGCTTTGTTTCAGATCCCTGGATTTCGAGAGAATTGACTGGATTACAGGAAGTTTTATTGTAGGACTTGCATTGATATTGCTGTTGTCCGTCGGAATTGTATTGTATATAAAGAAGTACCATATCCGGTATGTATGCAATTACTTGTCTTTCGGGATGGGGCTTGTTCTATATACAGTCCGAAGGGAAGTGAAAAAAGTGGAACGTCCCCTGGATATCCTCCGGTTGCTGAAGAAATGCGTTTCGGAATGCCTGTCAAGATTGAGACGGCTCAACCGGGAAGACCGGAGCAGGCTGAACAAGACTCTTTTCAATGATTTCCGCAAGAAATCGTTCAGGCGCATAGCCATCCACATCAACCTCGGTCACGAGATATTGACGGAAAGGGACATCCTCTGCCTGATAGCGAAGCGCATACAGAACGAGGTGGAGAATTTTGTATCCAACAAGCATACCTATCTTATACCGGCTTACTCGTATATACTGGTGTGCTGCCTGCTGGCAGGCATCCTTACTCGCGGATTGGTGAACGGTGTGTTTGATATTGTATATGACGTTTATTTGGATGCGGGCCAAACGCTCCGACAGGCGCATTCGTTCCTTGCTTTTCTCAATGATGTGTCCCATGCGATTTTCGGCGAATATAAGACCCTTTCCTCCCTGCTTGTCTTTCTGTCAGTTTATGCCGGCGTTTATCGGTCGTTGATGTGCACGTTCCGCTTTATTCCCGGTGTCAAGCAGTTTGTCAACGTCAGACGGCGGTTGCGTATCCTGAACGCAAGGATTGATACGGTCATAGATGAGGAGTCTGCCCCGGTCGCTGAAACGAATTCCGGTTTCGTCAACATCTCCCTCGGACACAGGACGAAACGGAACTATCCAATGGCCGGTGTACGGGAGATAGAGTGCGAGCTGATTGACATACTGGAACATTTCAACCGGGTGGTCAGCTCCTACACCCTGAATTTCATCATTATTTTTGACGAGCTGGACAAGATAGACCCGGAGTCTGTCTCCAAAATCCAGGGGGAAGACCTGGAGGATGCGACGTACGAAAACTCATCCAACGGCTTCTCGGGGGATCTCGGTTCCAGACGCAGGAAGGAGAATGTGCTCAGGCTGTTGGCCAACATGAAACATTTCATTTCCACCGCCCGTGCCAAATTCATATTCATCTCCGGCCGGGAATTGTATGATGCCTATCTCGCCGGCCTGTCAGACCGCGAGTTCGCCATCAGCAGCGTGTTTGGCGGTGCCATCTACGTCGAGAGCTTCCTTACCTCGAACCGTGCCCAGATGAACGTGACCTCCATGACGGAGCAATACATATGCAAGATGCTGCTCCCGGAAAAGTATTTGCAGGACAAGATGACAGAACGCTATTACAGGTATGGAGCGACCACGTTGGAAGCTCCCTCCTTGAGATGGTATTACAAATACCTGTACGAGCTTTCCGGGAAAAAAGGAAAGGGAAGAGCGGATGAATGGGAAATAAACGGAAGCATCATATTCCTGCACTATTTCTCCACTTACCTGACCCATATCAGCAACGGTTCACCCCAGAAAATCCAGTCGTATTTCAGGATGTATATCCGAACGGCGGACAACCTGTACCGCAAGGGGAATTCCAATCCCAGGATATTCGGGATATCCTCTCCGGCAAAGAAGCCGGACCGTACCTACGTGCTTACATTCAATTACGTCAACCAGCGGAAAATTGCTTTCATTTTCTATATGGCCTATCCGATCATGCAGGCCATTATCAACAATGCGACCCTGCATGGTGACAAGATCCTCATTTCAGCCTCGTTCCTGATGAACCATATCTACAAATACCACAGCTACAGTTTCTCATGGCGCAATCTGGAACAGGCCCCGGAGTTGCTGGAGGTGTACCGTACACCGGAACTTCGGTCATTCATACACTCCATCCTTTCCTTCATGGTGCATACCCACATGAGCAATATATCTTCGGGTTTGTACAATTTCAAGTTCAGGAAAAGCATAGCCAATGAGATAGCCATATTCTCCAAGCACTCCGAGGAGGTGTCCGCCATTTTCAACTTCACTCTGGACGAGTCCCTGTCGGTGAAAAGGCATTACGCCCGGTTGATGAACCATTATACCTGCCTGCTGAACCGTTCCAACTCCCGGAATAACCATTACAGCATCCTGTTGTCCAGAATCCACCAGGTTCTCGGGGACTTGCAGATGACGGACGAGAATTACCTGGAGTCGGCACTGGAATACAGGAACAGCATTGTCTACCTGAAAGAACTGTTATATGAGGACGGATCCCCCGAATTCGACGCATCGGGCGATGTCATGCTGCCGTTGATCCGTAACATGCTGAAACTCGGGCTTACGTACGAACGGAGGAGGACTAATAATTCTGCATACGTGATTTATTATGAACTGGTATCCATGCTCATCGATTTCCGGTATGTGGATGAGGCCAAGCTGGGTATGGATCTGAAAGTGGAGAAAGCCACGGACTGGCGGGATAAAAAATATGTGTTGTACAAGAAAAAAGAGAGCGAGGAGACAAAAGGGAAAGATCTGGTATATTTCCTTACCCGGCAGGATGAGATTGACAAGAATGAGACTTTCAGAAAGGAAATAACCTCCCAGCTGTTTCAGAAAGGACCGAAGAAAGCTTGTGACAGCGACCAGAATGTTTTCGAGATACAGGGCGAGGAACTGATCGGCGACTTGTCCAAAATATTGACGCCGGAGAAGACGAAACTGATATTCCGGCTTTCCCTGTTGGAGGATCTCCGGCTCGTCTATCAGGCTGTTCTGGCCAAGCTCTTCGTCCTTGAGAAAGTCGAGCTTGGAGGCATCACCAAGGCCAACCTGGATGTGTCGGAGGCGGAATTCCGGTATTTGTACCGTGTGACCAATATGAAGGAGAAGTTCATCATCCTTGCGGACTATTTCAGGCGGTTGGCGGAAATCTTGTATTACAAGAACGGACTGATAGACAAGAATTCCGACGCCTTTGTCACCGGGCTTTATTTCTGGGGATACGAGTTTGATACGGATATTGAGGAATATTGCAGGGAAGAGGGACTGAACACTACAGCGCAACGAAGAATAAAGGATGAGCTGAAAAAAATCAAATGGAACGAGCTGGATTTTAAAGCGGAAGAGCACTGGGGCAAAGATTATGTGAAAGTATGGGAAGTGATAAAGGAATCCCTAGAGAAAGGAACTCCGCCGCTTGAGTCAAATACATCCGGAAATGCGGATAGTGAGGATAAAGGTACTTTAAAAGCATTTTTAGGGAAGTGGAAGATAGAAGAATCTTATGTGAAGAACCTCTCTTATTGCAAGGTGGACGAATGCAACCGCCATAGGGCGGAAATGCTGAGAGAAGGACGTTCCCTGCCCTGTTTTGCCTGCCGGTACTATACCCGCAGCATGCATATATTGTTGGAGCAGCTGTTTGGTGTGAAGGATATTGAGGACAAGGTGTCGAAAGCACGCGAGTTCCTGAAACGGATTGACAAGGTGGAGAACAACGGCGGTGAGGGGAATACACGGGATGAAAACGGCTCGCACCTGTTACGCTCCAACTACTTGCAGACTGTCGCCATCGTTCTGGATGGCATGGGGAATGTACAGGTCAGCTGTGCTGACAGGCGTTCGGTGTTGAGCGAGGGTTTCCTGCTTGAGTTGTCCCGCCTTTCCGATGACAATCACACGTTCGAGAGAATGGAGAGCCTGGGATGTCTGGAGAAGGCCGTCCTTTATTATTGGGCCGCTTCCCGCTTCTACAAGAAAGGCGCATTGCTGAAGGAGGCCTCCATCTGCATGAAGAAAATCCTGCAACTGCTGAGACAGTACCTGACAGTGAGGGAGTTTTTCTCTTGTACCGGGCAGGTGGAGATGGTGGCAGGATACCTGTGCCCGATAATCAAGAACGTGTCCCGTAAGGCCATCCTATACTTGTATGCCCATAACGAGAACATAAGCATCTCCGAGATTCAGGACTTGAAAGGCGTCTTCTCATTAAAGCCTTATGAGGATATCTCGCTTGAGAAATTATCCCTTTACCCTGACATTGAGGAAATTATCCTGTTGTCGATGGAGCTGAAAATGATTTGCTACCGGATTTACGGATATGATGCTGCACTGATGCCGGAGGACTTCCAAAAGCTGAAAGCCTTGAATATCATAAGATTGTATTCTTTCCGCATGGCCTCCATCTTCAACGTGGAGAAGACGGTCTGCCAGCAGTTGGCGGAATCGCGCGTGAAAGCCGTATGGAATTTTTCTTTCATGGGCTACCTGCTGGACGGTGTGGGCCTGACCGAAACGGACGCAGAAAGTGGCGCCCCAAAATACAGAGTGGATGCCCCCATCATCTTTTACCGGAAATTAAGGGCTTATCTGGAGCGGTCATTGGACAATGACCGGCTGGGGACATTCGGAATGGATTTGAAGGAATGTGGTATTCAAAGTGGTACCGTGACGGTAAACAACAAATTAAAACTGCTGGAATTCCTGCTGAAAGACTCCATGTTCTGCCTGCAACGTGTCCTTTCACTGCTGACAAACAATCCTTCCCAATCGTTGCAATCCAACAGTTACATCGCTGATACCTACCAGATGATGTTTGAGTGGACCCAGGTGTTCAAATTTCTCTATTCGCTTTATGAGTATATGGAAAGCGGGGAAGAGGTACGCGGCAAGATAGTGAACTCGCTCGTGTTCTTCATCACCTCCCGGCATATATCCATGGAAGACGAGGACCCGCTACAGGACAAGCAGAGGAATCTTGAGGAACTCAGGCAAGTGGTCGGGGACTGCGCCACCATTATCAAAGCCGCATGTGGCAGATCCGATACGGAAACACGCAGTACGGTATTTTATAACCAGGTGCTTGCCGCAATCGACCGTACCAACCTGAGGTATATCATCAGTAATTATTCCGCGGAGATGGCCCTGGAATATTACCGCAAGGCCAAGGAGACACATACGGAGGGCAATGCCTACAAGGAAATGATCTCCAACATGTATTACCTGGACGATGACTTGCAGAACGACACTTCCCAATATCATATAGCATTGGAACGTTACATGCTCAACTGCGGTTATATCGACCGGAGGGCGAAATCACTGAAAGAAGTGTACAGCAAGGCCAATATATATAATGTGGAATGGTATGAGAGGGGAGACCTTTCCACCCCTCTGAGCCAAAGGGACATGTCCGTCCTGGATTGAAAATGGCGGTACGATTGTGAATGCGAATATATAAAAACATACTATCTGATGGAATATCCCTTGTTGCTTGAATTCCTGGACACCCGGTTGGAAGCTGCCCTCAATCAGGAACGGTTCAACCGGCAGAGCATTCATTTGTATCGGTGTGGCGATAGTTGGCTGGCGTTGGAATATTCGGCATGTCTGTTGGAAGAGCGATTCCATTATAAGGACAAGAATCCGTTGATTTTCCACTTGAGGGACGGAAGGCGTGTGGTGATGGTGGAGGTTCCCGCTAAGGAGACTCGCGGCAGGACATGAGACCGGTCGGCAAGGAACGGGACATATCACGTTGGATGCCGGTCGTCGGGCAAGTGATTATGCCGGATGGAAGGAATGGATTCTGGATGATTGAGAAGGTCCGGAAAACATCTGTCATGAGAGTTATTTATCATTTATAATTAACATTTTAATTCATTTTATTTATGTACAATTTTGTGAAGAAAGGGGCTTTCATGCTCCTTGTTGCCTGCCTTGCGATGGGTATGGCAAGTTGTAGTGACGATGACCCCGATTACAGCAATGTAACCCCGCCTACAGTGGCTGTGACACATAGTATCAGCGGGCGTGTGACAGGTGTTGACGGTGAGGGTATTTCGGCAACCGTTTCCATGGGCGGGACATCTGTAACGACTAAGGCGGACGGTACGTTCGTGTTTGAAGATGTAGCCGCAGGTACTTACACCTTGAAGGCGGAAGCGGATGGCAAGGAGCCCAAAGAGACTTCCGTTACCGTGAGTGACGGGGACAGCAACAATCCGGTGTGGAACGTGGCATTGAGCAATAAAGGGACTGCGATTGACGTAGAGCCGGACGGTTCTGCCAGCGGTGTTGTCACGTCCGAAACATTGAAAGGGAATGAGGAAGGCAAGATAGAGATGACGTTGACCGCTCCGGCGAATGCCGTTAAGGAAGGTACGCAAATCATTGTCACTCCCATCTATTCAACGGATGAGGCTGAACAGGCCGCAGTTCGTTCTGCCGGTACGAAGGCGGTGGGAAGTACCTTGCTGATAGGTACGAGAGTCAGCTGTTCCGATGCGTCGGCCGAATTGAATGGAACTGTGATGACGTTGGAATATGACGTGGATCCGGAGATGGCTGAAACCATTACCGCACAGAAATATGTGAACGGGACGTGGGTAGATGCGGAATATACGGTAGGAGCGGACGGGAAAGTCACGGTGACAGCTGACCGGTTCACCTCCTACTCATTGCTGTGCAATGCCACCATCAGCTCATCGAAAACATCGGAGGCTGTCAGCTTCTCTCCCGACTCATGGGACAATCTGTACGGAAGCGGTGACATGGCCGTTTCATCTGCTTCCTATTCCTACAAGATCGGTACGGATATCAGTTCGTCCGGCACGAACAAGATCACAGCTTACCTGATTGAGATCGTGGCACGTGCCGCAGGAGCAGGTGTGACAGAGGCAACAGGTACCTATCCCATCAATGTGACCCTGCCTGTCGGTACGGCCATGAGCATCAGTGGACAGCAGGAGGTGACCACGCTCACCGCATCCGCCTTGGGACGCAACGTATCCGGCAGACAGTACGGGACGGTGTCTGTCATCACCCGGTCTTGGAACCGCCAGCATACGGGTGGAACCAATTGACAGAACCGGTGTAAGATCAGCCTTTCATTCATTCCGATACGGAAGCCCCTGCCTGAACCCGGTTACCGGAGGAGACAGGGGCTTCTTCTATATTTTATCTATCCATTGAATTTATGGAAACAGGGAATATCCCATTGCAGCATAAGGTACTTTTAGGATACATGATATTGGTCGTGGCCGTTTGCGGCATGGTCTCCATCCTTTTATACGAACGGTACCGTATGCGTGTGATAAGAGCGGAGACATCGGAGATACGCCGGATCCGGCATGATATCAATACGGCCCACCGCCATATCACCGAACTTGCCACCGACGGGGAGTCCGTCATTGTCTGGAATGATGCCGACTTCCGGGAGTACCATGAAAAACGCCTGCATACTGACAGCCTGCTGCAAACGTTGAAATCAAGTTGCGGCACGTTTGTCCTGCCCGGGCAGATTGATTCCTTATGTCATTTGCTGGAGGCGAAGGAAGAGCATCTGTCCCACATCATGCAGGCCATAGCCCAGCTGGAGGAGGCGGACAGCCTGCTCGCAAACCGTCTTCCCGTTGTCGCCAGGGAAGCGGTCCGCACCCGGACGGTCACCCAGAAGATGAAAGGAGTTGCCGGCTGGATCGGAGGTAAAAAGAGCGTACAGGTTCTCGAACCGTCGAAAGGACTGAGGGAATTGAATGACAGGCTGGTTGCCATGCAGGAGGAACGCAACCGCCGGATAGACGCCTATGCCGACAGCCTGCGCAGGCAGAACAAGACCTTGAACCAGAAGCTGCATATACTTGTCACCCATCTTGACGGACAGGTTCAGGCCGCATTCGTTAGCCGGGAGGAAAGGATCACGGAAGCCGGGGAGCTCTCTTTCAAACTGTTCGCCATCGTGATCGTCTCCGCTTCCGTCCTATTGTCCGTCTCGTTCCTGATCATACGGCATGACATCAGGAAAGAGAGGGAAGGCAGGTCACAGCTCCAGCGGGTAAACAGGGAGAACGGGGAACTGCTGGAAATGCGCAAACAGATCATCCTGACCATCTCGCATGACATACGGGGGCCTTTGGGCAATATCAGCAACTGCGTGGAGCTGGCCTCGGAAACCCGCGAGAAGAGAAAACGGGAGGTGTATCTGGAGAACATCCGCCATTCCTGCCGCCATATACTGAGCCTGGTGAACAACCTGATGGATGTCTATAGGATCAATGAGACCAGGGATACCCGTAATGAGATCCCTTTCCGTTTGGGCAGCCTGCTGGACAACATATCGGAGGAATACGCCCGGAAAGCGGCCGGCCAGGCCCTGCTGTTCGAGAGGTGTCATGAGAATGTCAACAATATCACGGTGAGAGGAGATGCCGACAAGCTGGAACAGATACTGGACAATCTGCTGACAAACGCCATCAAGTTCACCCCGTCCGGTACGGTCCGTTTCCATACCGGATATGCGGAAGGCAGGTTGCATGTGGAGGTAGGCGATACCGGTATCGGCATGGACAGGGAGACACTGGGCCGTGTCTTCCGTCCGTTCGAGCGTGCGGCGCAGGAGATAAACTCTGAGGGGTTCGGTCTGGGGCTCTTTATCACGAAAGGCCTTGTGAAGGTGCTGGACGGAAACATAGACGTGGAGAGCCGGCCGGGCAAGGGCACGATATTCCGCCTGACGTTTCCTCTTCCGGAAACAACGGAGGATCCGGAAACAGAGGAGTTCCAGGTACAGTCCGCCATGGTACTTCCCAAGCGTGTGCTGGTAGTGGATGATGACAGCATCCTTTTGAGAATAACGGAAGACATGCTCGGACGCCACGGCGTGGAATGCACGACCTGCCAGAGCGTAAAAGAGGCGGTTCTCGCGCTCGACCGTCTGGATTACGATCTGGTGTTGACAGACATACAGATGCCCGTGACTGACGGTTTCGGCCTGTTGAAATTGCTGCGCGGTTCGGATATCGGAAATTCCCGTACCATCCCTGTCGCCGTCATGACGGCACGGGGTGACGGCGACTCGGGTGTCTATGCGAGGTCCGGTTTTTGCGGTTGCATACACAAGCCTTTCTCCTCAAAGGGACTGCTGGCCTTTCTTTCCTCCGTAAAGGCAGGCAGAGCTGCCGGTGCGTCCCCGTTTGATTATTCCCGTCTGATGGAAAGTACGGACGACCGCCGGCATATGTTCGGGCTTGTCATGAAAGAGTCGGAAAAGGATCTGGCCGAACTGGAAGGGGCAATGGAGGGGATGGACCGTGAGGCCATGCGGAGGACCGTGCACCGGATGGCTCCGGTCTGGGAATTGCTGGGAGCCGGTGACGTGTTGTCGGACTACCGGAAAATCCTGCATGACAAGGCCGCAGGCGACGAGACGGTCAGAGGGCGCACCTTGAGGGTTATGGAGCAGATACGGACACTGATGGATGAGGTGAATAATGAATTAGAGAAAAGGGATGACGGGAATGAAAAAGACCTTACTGGTCGTGGAGGATAACCTGATCCTCTGCGATATTCTTGAGAAATGGCTGCTGAAAGCCGGTTATGGAGTATTGACGGCCACGGACGAGCCTTCGGCACGCCGAAAAATCAAAGGGAACGACGTGGCGCTGGTGCTGACGGATGTCCGCCTCCCCGAAGGGGATGGCATCAGCCTGCTGGAATGGAGCGTGTCCCAAGGGTTACACATCCCTTTTGTGGTGATGACCGAATATGCCTCCATTGCGGATGCGGTGCGTGCCGTCAAATTGGGTGCGAAAGACTACTTGCCCAAGCCTGTCCATGAGGAACAACTGATGGAACTGTTACGGGGATTGGTCGGCCTGCCAGTTTCCGTTCCCCCGAGGAAATCATTCATGAAAAGGTTTAGCGTGGCGGTCCGGGAGACCGAACGGATAGCTTGTCGTGTGGCTCCCCTG
>OGQZ01001924.1_pt1 | contig 14878 bp, 8 predicted proteins | sample 1553321 | NCBI WGS metagenome assembly OGQZ01 (sample SAMEA2579958, study PRJEB22360) | human gut metagenome | reverse complement strand
CTCTGTGATCTTTCCGATATTTTCTACCAGATCGTTTGTCCTTCCGGCTGCTGTCACCAGCTTGCCGGCCGCCTCGTCCACCAGCGTCTTTCCTTGTTCCACTGCCCGGATCGTATTGGCGATCAGCTCGGTAGAATTTCTCGCTGCCTCTGCACTCTGGGTTGCCAGCTCTCCTACCTGGGTAGCAACAACAGCGAAACCCTTTCCGGCCTCACCTGCACGGGCTGCCTCGATAGAAGCATTTAACGCCAGAAGATTTGTCTGGCTTGCGATATCATCAATACTGCTGATAATGGAATTGATCTGCATAGAAGTGTTATTGATAACCTCCATAGCCTGAACCACCTGCTGCATGCTTGTGTTGGTATTGGTAATCTCGTCACCAACATTCTGTGCCATTTCATTGGCTTTCCTGGCATGTTCCGCATTTTGGCCGACCTCTTCAGATACATTGGAGATCGTAGCCTGAAGCTCCTCAACAGAGCTTGCCTGATCCGTCGCTCCCTCCGTCAATGACTGTGCTCCCTCAGAGATGTTCTCCGCATTGGCTGCCACCTGTTCCGATACAATATTGATCTCTGACAGGGTATTGGAAAGATCGCTGACTACTGCAAACAGAGACTGCTTAATACTCTCAAAATCCCCCGGATATTCTACGGCCGGTGCAATCGCAAAGTCATTGTCTGCCATCTGCTGCAGCACATCCTTCAAGTCGTGGATAATGCCCCTCAGAGTTCCTGCCGCATCAGAAAACGCCTCAGAAAGCTTTCCGATCTCATCCTCCGACTCAGCCTGGATCTCAATATTAAAATCACCGCTACAAAGCTGCCGGGAAGCATCCACTACCTTTTCAATCGGCTTAATGTGCTTAAAGAGCTGCTTGCTGGCCATCGTGACAATTACAAGGATCGAAATAATCGAAATAATCACCATGATCACCACAAGCTTCACGGTATTTTTATTCAGGTCACTACGATTTAATACACTCACAGCCCACCAGGTCTGTTCCCCCGCCGTGATTGGAGTATAGAACCGGGATACATAGGAACCGTTGTCTCTTCTGGTGTTTACATTAAAACTCTTACCGGTATCAATTCCTTTTTGAATCTTTACATACTGCTTTGTATCCAGGATCTCGGTAAGCTTCTTGCCATAATAAGCATCTTCATCCTCACTGTCATAAACAAAGGTACTGTCATCGGTAAAGATATCTACATACATAGACGGATACTTGTCCGTATCGCACTCCAGCCGGGAGAAGTTATTAATATTGATATCAACAACGATTACTCCCTGCACCTTGTCATTATAAATGATCGGATAACTTGCTGTGATCATTTTTACACCATTATCCGTATACGGATTGGTAAAATATGCTTTCTTAGTCTCTATCGCTTTTTTGTAATAATCATTATTACTGTAATCCGCATATGCTCCGTAACTACGACAAGTCTTTGCCTTGGCGTCATTCTCGTTGATATATAAGGAATAATCCTTTACAGCAGGGTCAAAGGCCCCCTGCTCAAAGAAAACTCCGATACCGAAAATATCATCGCTGTCTGCCACAGTAGACCATGCCGTATTCAGAACGTAATTTTCAATCTCCTTATTCATGAGCTGAAGTTTCACCTTGTACAACACACTCTCATCCGTCTCTCCGGAATAGCCATTCTTTGCGTAATCATCATATTCCGACTCAATAAAAGTCTGCATGCCGGATGCGGTATCGGATGCAGTATCAATTACCTTTTGAACAGTCAGACCATTATTTTTCGCAATTTCTTCGAATTCACCCCTGATACTGCTACTCAGAAATACTCCACTCATAGATGCACTGATCACAATCATTACCAACATACACATAATTACCACATTACCAATAGCATACGAGGTCTTTCTGGCAAGACTTCCCCTGGATCCGTTTTTCAGTTTCTTTTTCAAATTTTTCAATATTTTCATACACACCCTCCTATCTGGTGGTTTCTCCATCACTGTCAGGCTGCAGACTCTCCCTCGTCTGGCAGATCGGTATAACGTTAATAAGTGCTTATCATTTAAATCATATCACTTTGTTCCTATTAACGCAAATTATATTATATACATTTATTCAAACAAAAAAGCAAAAGCCACCACCCAAATCGGTGGTGACTCTTGCTTTACACGTTAACCGTGTTATTATTTAAATTTTTTGTATCCGCTCTTCTTCAAGAGTTTCACATTTGCCTTACGAACCTTCGCAGATGCACCCTTTACCTTAATCTTCTTCTTGCATCCCTTGAAAGCGCCCTTGGACACCTTCTTAAGTTTTGCCGGAACGGTCAGGGTCTTCAGTTTCTTACAATTTACAAATGCTGCAGAAGGAATTTTGTTGATATTTTTATTCAACGTTACAGAAGTTGCTTTCGCTCCCTTAAATGCTTTCGCTCTGATTCCTGTAACCCGATACTTGATCTTCTTATTCTTAACAGAAGATGCAACGGAAAGCTTCTTTGCCTTTGCGCCCTTCTTCGTAAGACCTACAACTGATACAGCCCCCTGGCTTGCAGTTGTTGCTCTCTTTGTTACCTTATACTTATAATTACCTGCCGTAAATGTCTTATTTACCTTCAGACCAACCTTCTTAACAGCGGCCGGTGTTGTAATGCTTGAAGAAGAAGGAACCTTTGCAGCAGCTTCTGCTGCTTTACGAGCTGCCTCCTCGGCTGCCTTGCGTGCTGCTTCTTCTGCGGCTTTACGCGCTTCCTCTGCCTTACGCGCTGCTTCCTCTGCCTCTTCCTGCTGGATTGTCTTGTCTGTCTGAGGATTAACATAGGTCTTGTCTGCAATATCCTTTAATGCCTGATCCAGACCGGTTACTGTAAAGGTCATGCTGATGCTCTTTTTTGGCAGCTTCAGTTTACCTCTATTGTTTCTGGCAGCCATAGGATATTTTGTTTCATCATCCTTATCACCATCCCATGTATTGATTGCCACGAAAGTATAATATTTATCATCTTTCTTATGATACAGATCGATCGGATCCGGATTTGGATTGTTTGGAGACTTCATTACATTTTCTCCATCTACTGTGATCGTTGTATTGGTAATTTTTACTCCCGGATATTTCTCCACCAGCAGATCCATTGCCAATCCGAGCATCTGATACTTCACACCGCTTAAAGCAGCTCCTTCCAGAGAAACAGTATACTCTCCATCCTTCGTCAGAAGAACATCTGTTACCTTCGTTGAGTCTGCAGCCTCCTTGCCGGATGCCACAATATATTCATAGCTTTTATTCTTTCCTGCTTTTGAGAATGGCAGGTAGTTGTTACGATAATCCCAGTTTGATGTCTGATAGTACAGATATGCATGGATTCCGGTGGTATTCCACAGATCCTGATCGATATATGCACCAATCTTATGATTGTCCTTAGACTCGTTTGGATCCGGCTTTCCTCCTGAAATGCTTGTCATGCTGGCATCACCTTTAGTTCCATTGATGGTATTGTAGAAATCGGCAATATCTTTATAATACATTGCCGGTGCCACTCCGTCTGCTTCTGAGCCACGCTCGAAATATGCACCTGTATCCCACAGAACCGGAACAGCACTGATCTTCTGCGCTTCTGTAAATGTATCATGCAGCCACTGGGTTACACTTGACTCAACACCTGCCGGATTACAGATACCACATTCACCGATAATGATACCATATCCCTGATCTGTAAACTTCTTAAGAGTCTGGAAATATTTTGCAGTATTCTCCTGATCTGCCACCGTATATGTACCTGTACCGCCATCACCACAGAAATCCCATGGAGTATAGTAATGAACAGAAAGGAACAGCTTAGATGTGCCGTTCTCCTCAATATCTGTCGGCATTACATAACGATTACCAACCTCTTTGGTAACACCGTTTTCATCTTTGATCTTCTGCACTTTATCCACCGTTTTGGTAATATCGGTATTGTAACCAGGGATCAGAAGATGTCTGTTTTTGTTGTTGCCACCACTGTTACGGATAATATCAACAAACTTCTGGTTGATCTTATTAACCGTCTCATACAGCTCATCCTCTGTCATATAACCGGCAAGAGCCTGCTCTGTAGAATCATTTCCAACCGCATAGCCACTCTTACCGATTGCATCAATCAGACGATCACCGAGCTCCTCGTTTGCACCCTCAAAGATCAGGTGGTCAGAGTATCCTTTAAAACGCTCTGCAATCTGTGTCCAGTATGCCTCATATCTTGCCCATGCTTTTGCACGCAGCTCTTCATCCGGGACAGGAACATCCTCGCCATCTGCATTCTTTTCTGTCACATATTCCTTAACCAGATCACCGTCCTCATCTACGATTTCCCGATACTTGCAGGCACCAAACTGTCCCCACCACTGATTGTCCCAGTGATCGTTGATAACGACATACATACCATTGTTCAAAGCATAGTTGACAATCTCTTCCACACGTCCAAGGTACTCATCTTTAATCGTATAAGTACCATCATCAATATCTGCATTGGACCATGCAACCGGAATACGCAGTGTATTGATACCATAAGAATGTACTTTATCGATATAAGCCTGTGTCGTGATCGGCTGTTTCCATGTAGTCTCACAATCCTTCGATGTCACGTCCTTGTCATACTTGGTCTTATTTCCCGTTTCTGTCTTCTCTAACGGCATAACAGCCTCCATCGTATTACCAAGGTTGATACCGACACCCATCTCCTTGTTGGCCAGATCCTGTGAAGACAGCTCCGTACGCATAGAGCCGTTATCCTTTACTGTCATCACTGTGCCGGTGCCTTTGATCGTCACCGTACGGTCCTTACCAATATTAGACTTGTCATTCCAGGTTTCTCTCAGTGTAATGTTGTCCGGTGTCAACACATCCGTTAAAACCGTCTTGCCATCAGCTGCTTTTACGCTTGTAACGTCAAACGAACCAGCACTAAAGCTGCTGACTACCATTGAAAAACTCATGCATGCTGCAAGAATTCCTTTTAGATTTTTTTTCTTCAATGTTTTTCCTCCTTTTAGGTTAATTATTTGATCCTCTCTCTCAAAGAATCATTTGCATGGGAATATACACATTCAATTATACACAAATTTTTTATATTTTTCAAACACTTTGTTGGTAATTCTCACCATTAAAAATAGAGGAGATTTGTAGTAAAAATTCAACATGTTACAAAAATAATTACTAAACTCCTCTATTTCTAATACAATTATTATATTTTCAAATACGATTATTCAACTTTACTAATATTGCGTAACATTATCTGATGTCACCTGCTCAAACGGAACCCATACATAAAGTCCGTTCTTCTCCGCACCAGACAGAGAGGTAATACTTTCTCCTGCTGCCAGCTTCTGCGCTGCCAGAACAGCTTCCTCTCCCTGCCCCTTTGCCGGCTGGAAGATGGTACATGCCATTTTCCCCTTTTTGATGAGGTCAAGACCGTCTGCCGTTGCATCAACGCCCAGCACCGGGAGCTTGGACAGATCCAGCTTCTCCTGTTCTGCCGCCTGTACCACACCAACCGCCATGGAATCATTGTTACAAATGACGGCGTCCACATCCTGTCCTGTCCGCAAAAACTGACGGAACATTTTGCCTGCCGTATCCGTGGACCAGTCTGCATAGTCCTCATAAACATAATTGATGGTTTTACCGGAAGCCTCCAGGGCAGCCTTATTCGCCCTGGTACGCCCCTTCGTTGCCGAATGGGTGCTTTCTCCCTTGAAAATAGCGATATTCAGGGTATCCTTAGAGGCATACTGATCCAACACATATTTGGCCTGCAGCTCTCCTGCAACTGCCTCATCCGACCCCACATAAACATACTGATCCTTCTGAAGATATTCCTCCTCCGGAGCACTGTTGATAAACACAATCGGCTTGTCCCCTGCAAGAGCCTCCATCTGCTGGGCTGTTCCTGCATCGCACAAGGCACAGATGATGACATCGGCATCCTTTGCCTCTTTGATCTGGTTCATCTGGGTCTCAGAGGAGCCCTTGGCATCCTTTACCTCCAGCGATATGCCTTTCTCCTCTGCTGCTTTCCTGGCTGCGTCTGCCAGATTTGCACGGAAAGTATCCGATCCGTCTGAAACCGTCAGCATAATATTTATCTTTCCACCAGAGGATTTCCCTTTGCCGGAAGATTTGGAACATCCTGCTGCCAGCAGACAGCACAATGTCAACAAACATATGATTAATGATGCTTTCTTTTTCACAACTGTCACCCCCTATATCTGAAAACGACTCATCTGCTCTGCCAGCTTCTCCGATGTCTGTGTCAACACCTTGGCACTTCCTGCCACCTGTTCACTCTGGCCGGCCAGCTTGTTCGCCTGCTCAACCATCACCTCGGAAGTCTCACTGATCACCGCCGTAGAGGCCGCCTGCTCCTCAGAAATCGCAGAAACATCCATTGCTACATTATTTACAGTCTGGATCTGGGTGATCATACTGTTGATTCCATTGTCCACATCCTGTACACAGGTGTAAATCTCTTCAAAGGTCTCCTGTGCCACCTTGATCCGGCCACCGCTCTCGTTGATGTTCTCCACGCTGACATCTGCCTGTTTCACTGCTGCGTCCACCAGATTATCTACCTCATTGATCAGCTTGGCAATATCATCAACAGAGGATGCCGTGTTTTGTGCCAGCTTACTGATCTCTGTCGCAACCACAGAGAAGCCTCTGCCTGCTTCCCCGGCCCTCGCTGCTTCAATGGACGCATTAAGGGATAAAAGAGAAGTCTCCTCGGAAATATTAGCGATCAATCCGGTAATACCCGTAATCTCTTTGGAAGCCTCTCCCACTTTGCTGATTGCTTCTACAAGCTGTGCGATAGAATTTCGGATCTCCTCCATGGCATTCTGTACCCGTTCCATATCACTGCGTCCTTTGCGTGATATATCCACTGTCGCATTGATCTGCTCCTTGACCTTCTCGCTGTCACTGGTGGTATCCGCCACAACTCCGCTGAGATTCGTAGCACTTTCCGCAATCTCATTGATGGAATCTGAAATCTGATCTACCGTCTCACTAAGAGACGCCATTGACGTTGCCTGGGAATTCGATGCATCCTGCATACTTACGGAAACGACGCTGCTGTTGTCTGCCTGATTCTGAATATCGTTTGTCACATTATTGATATCGCAGATCATTTCCCGCATATTCTCTGTAAATACTTTCACACTGTGCTGGATCTCTGCAATTTCATCCGATCCCTTCGCCTCAATCTGAATCGTAAAATCACCGTCAGACATTGCTTTGATCTTCCGGCTGAGTACCTTCAGCGGCTTCACCGTGAAAGATACATTCAGGGTATTTAACAATACAAAGACCAGCAGACAGATTATTGCTACCACGATCAGAGTATTCCGCAGATTGTCCACTTCAGAAGTAATCAGTGACTTTGGCACATAGGATACCAGAACCCAGTCTGTCCCGGAGATTTCACGGGTTACTACAACTTTATCTCCAATCGTAGAAACAGAATCATCATCCTTTTGGAGCTTGGCCGCAACCTTTTTCAAAAAGCTGTCCGACGCCTCATTGACCGATGTAGAAACCAGCTCACTGTCACGGGATGCAAGAATATCGCCATTCCCCTGATCCACAAGCAACGACTCCGCCCCCTGCATGGATACGCTGGAGTTTACTATGATATTAACCGAATCCAGAGAAAGACTTGTCGCCAGTACCCGGACATCATCGGGATCATCCAGCATGCCACAGGCGCTGATCATCATATTGCCCTCGCTGTCCTCATACGCCTGGGTATAACCGGGGTTCATCCGGGTAAGACCTTCCTTGTACCAGATCTGCTCCGTTGCCCCGTCATATTTCGTCTGATTCTCCGATGCCTGCACCACATTTCCCTTCGTGTCAGCAATATAAAAGCCGCCCACAAAGGCACTGTCCAGTCCATAATAATCATCCAGCTTCCGCTGAAGCTGCTTCTGATCCTTAATAGCCCCTGAGCTTTCCAGGTCATACTTCACCGTCTTGACCTCGTCCAGCTTACGGTTTAGCCATGCTTCGATCTGGCTGCTCTGATCCTTTGCCGATGTGCTCAAAAGGCTCTGGGAGGAGGCCATAATATCAGCCTCCGACACATTATAAGCAATCGCGATCATTACAATCACCATAATGATCGTAACCGGAAGGGATACCCCCAATATCTTCGCCCGCAGTCCCAGCCGAAAACTCCTTCTTTGTTTATGATCTTTTTTCATTATGTACATCACTCCTCCTTTACATTATGATAAAATCATTATAGTATACTTATTATTATACTAAGAAACGCCATTTTTCTCAACCATGATCAACCAAAAAACGAAGACTTCTTCACAAAGTCTCCGCTTTTATCATCCCGTATGAAGCTGTCAGTCCATCTTAATATCCGCCTTTACATCCCGTATATCTCCTGTCTCCATATCCGTAAGCTGTACCATCCACTGTTTTTTATGATCCGGATCCTCATAAAAAGCTGAAATTTTCTCGCCCTGACGCAACGATACATGGCCTGTCTTCTCTCCTGCATAATTCCTGATCACTCCATTCTCCGAAATATACATGGAGTCCTCCCAGATGATCCCCTGCATTTTCCGGACAAATCTACGTTCTTTGCAATCATAGATAAAACAGTTTTCCTCCCCTTCTTTCATTCTGCAGTATACCGCCACACAAGCATTCATCATTTTGCACGATATGATAGATTCTACCCCCGCATCCTGTTTCCGCATATCATATGTTTTGTCATAAATATAAAATTTGGTTTTATCTTTTCCTGACCCCCTTTGAAACTGGTCCGCCGGAAAGCTGGTCCGTCCCACGGCATTCCCCAGTCCGTCATACCACGTGTCCTCATTCCAGCGAAAAATTCGCATCCCCGGATAATAACGCATCTGAGCACGGTTTCCCCAAATATATGTCAGCTCATACGTCGCATAATACGTCCGGAACGCCTTTTGGGACCATAACTCATCCTCCGAATCCGGCTTCTTCCGTCTCTGGTAATATGTTTCGTCCAGCCACTCACTCACCTGCTTAAGCTGCCATTCATCCAGTGTTCTGGTTCCAAACTTATCATATCCTTTCATATGATAAGTGACCCTGATAGAAGCCACCCCTTTTGTAAAATTCAGAATCTCCCCACTTCCGGCGCATTTCTTGTCTGATGTTTCAATAAAGAACGGATACATGTCCTTCTTTTTCGACTGTTCCGTCCGGTATGTATCATACAAAACCTCGTATGCTTCCCCCGTATTCGGATCAATCGCATCTATATCATATGGAATATAAGAGATCCTCCTGTGACCGCTCTCATATGTTTCCGGAGCTGAAATCCCCGTATCCAGCTTGTACGTCTGCTTTTTCTGACATTTTACTCCCACATCCGTCAGATATGCTTTATGTCCCTTATAATACCAGCATAGTTTCTCCGGTCCATAATTTGCCTCCATGACCGCTTTCGGAGAATCAAAATATGTTAAAAGCTTTTGACACAGCTGTTTTTGCTTTGTGGTCTTACTGATCGCCATAACACTGCGCCGGTAAGTCTGATCCGAAAGATGGATATCCCCGATCAAGCCCTGATGCTGCGCCAAAAGATAGTCCGGATTTGTGGAATTTTCCCAAATAACAATATCTGCTGATTTTAACTGCTCATCTATGTTCTTTGCATAATCATATGCCATAATATACAACTTCACACCAAACCGCTCCCGCAGGATATCTCCATACCATCCCCCCTGCATCTCACCGGGAGCCGGAACCTCTCCGAGCATATCAAGCACCCGGATCACCGGCAGCCCGTCAGACTCCTTCTGATCATTTTCCTTTTGTTCTTCTGCTGCCCCTGTTGTCTCCGGGCTTGTTTTCCCGGTGTCCTTTCCCGAATTTACAGCATTGGTCAGGCCAAAGATTCCTACTGCCAGTATCACAACTACTGCCACTGCTCCGATCCATTTTGCATGCTTATGAAATTTCATGACATGCTTTACTCTCCTCCGGGTATCCGTCTCCCCAAAGGTCAGCATCCCCAGCCCCGGATTTCTCCGGTTCATCGCAAATTGCAATAACGACTCACTGTAGACTGCCCGGATATCCTCCGGACTATTCTGCAAAACATACTCATCGCAGCTCATTTCCATATCCCGGATCATCAGAAAATAAGACAACCACACCAGAGGCTGGAACCAGTATACACTGCAGAGCAGAAATGCCGCCACCTTCACCAGATTGTCCCGTCGGCGGATGTGATACTTTTCATGGTTGATGATATAATCCTTCTCCTGTTCCCCCAGACGGAAGGGAATATAAATCCTCGGTGAAAGCAGTCCCATCACAAACGGAGACGGTATCGCATCGCATTCATATACATTGTCCTGCATACGGACTGCAGTCGCAACCCTCCCCTTCATCCTGAGATACAGGATAATATTTACAAACAGGATTACACACAAAACTACCAGCCAGAGATATGCCGCTCCGTATAATATCCTCCGAAGCAGCACCGGAGAGAATGCTTCCGTTTGGTTTGGAGATGTTTCCTCTGCCATATCACCGGACATATTATCGTAGATATTTTCCGATTCTTTGTCTGTATTTTTAACGGATTCATTCTGGGAAGCAGTCTGTAATTTTGCTGATGAATCAGTAGAACCCGTCTGATCAGCCTGTCCGTCATTTGGTACAGTATCTGTCTGAGCTTTGTTTTGATTATCCGAGGTACTCTTTTTCTGAGATGATTTTTTGCCGGTCATCCTGACATTTTGCCATGAGACTCCCGTATACTTCTCCAGAGACTGTTCCATCCGGTTCGAGCTCTGCGGAAGCAGATTATATACACTGAATGGCGATGCAATTTTTACAGGGCATACCAGCTGTATCCCCACAATGATCCACAGAAAATACGCATATTTCTTCGGCGCTTTCCCCAATAACATTCTCGTCAGAAGAACCAGTACGATCACGACCGAAGCATCAATCCCCATCTGTAAGATCCCCATAAATAACCGAAATACCATACGCCTCCCCCTATCTGTTTGTTTTATCCCATATCAGATTATGCTGCTGACATTTTATAACTGCCACGCATAACGCTTTGTAATCCCGCATAGAAACATATGAAAGTCTTTCCTTTTTATGTCGCAAGTTTATAATCATAAACCTTGTGTTTAGTTTACAACAATAGACCTGAGTTGTCAAGAAAATCCTCTGTATAAATTTTCTATAATTTATCCGTACAATATTTGAAGCTTGCTGATAAAATCCTCAATAATAAAGCGTGAATTGATCGATGTGTATACTCTGATCTGCGGACTGTTCTCCGGATAGCGATAAGAAGTATCCTCCTGCACCTCCGGTGCTTTGCAGTACATAAAGCTGCCGCAATTTGGTTCCAGGGTCACACCTACCGCCGGGGAATCTCCCAGCGACCAGCTCTCTCCCGCCGACCACGAGGCGTTTTCTGTTTCATAAAATGATATGAGATTTTCGTACAATAATCTGCCGATCTCGCCATAAGGAGCGATCCGTCGTTGTATTTCTCCAAAACCGATATGCATGGTTCCGTAAACATTGTTGGGAATCAGCCATATATCTCCCCCGCAGCGAAGCACGATATTGGCCGCCTCCACATCATTTCCAAAGTTAAATTCCCATCCCGGCTTCTCACAACCAATGGGATTCCCTCCAATGCAGACCACCGTCATCCTGTCCACAATTTCAGACTTTGCCCGGATGGCTTCCGCCACATTAGTCACTGCCCCAATACATAAGACAAACAGTGGCTTGTCATCCTCCTTCATGGCCTCCCCGACGATAAACTGCGCTGCCTCTGTCATGGGTTCCCCATGATGCTCTGACATTTTGCCGGTCTGTCCCCGAAGCACCGGCACTTCTGTCCCCATCGCTTCCGTCACGCGACAGATCATCTCATAACTCTGCTCCATGCTTCCCTCTTCCACAAAATGTTCCGCACATATTCCCTTCACCTCAAGCATTTTACTCATCAATGCCTGTGCGATTGCAAAAGGATCATCCGCCTCACAGGCGGCATCCGTATCAATAATCACTCGTCTTTTACGATATTCCTGCACATGATAACGCAGGGAAGCTTTTCTCTGCTCCAGTGTAATTTTACCTGATGACATTTCCTGCTCCTTTATCATTTCGCCCATGTTGTTTTATCCCGCTCTCCCTGATAATCAAAAAGTCCGTCGTTTTTCTCCTCCAACGCTTTGATCATATGATAGGTGTATTCATTATAAGGGGTTGGGATCCCAAGCTCTTCTCCCATACGCATCAACGCACCGGAAAACATGTCGATCTCCGTATGACGTCCCGCATCCAGATCCTGCAGGGTAGAATATCTCGCAGAAGCAGGAACCGCACTTCCTCTTCCGGATGTGCCCGCCATCTTGCTCATATCAATTCCTTTCGCTAATGCAATCTGCTCCAGTTCCCTGCGAAGCCCGTCACTGATGGCTTTCATATGTGTACTGTCACTGTAGCAGCCTACCCCCGCTCCCAGAATCGCCTGAGGAAGATTATTGCAGACATTCAGGCGAAACTTTCCCCAGATCTCCTCCCGAATAAACTCCGTAGAGCGGAAGTGAATCCCTGTGTCCGCAAAAAGGGACTCGATTGCCTGTACCCTTTCACTGTCAAAAGGTGCCGCAAGCTCTCCAAAAATAATCCCCAGAGTAGTTTCCGGATTGAAATAATATCCATTTTCCTCCTTGTGGGATGCCACCTTGATCAGAGAACGAAGAACCCTGTCATCCCCGACCTGCTCTGCAATCAGTTCCTCGCTGTCTACGCCATTCATCAGGCTCATAACTGTTGTATGCTCCCCAACGATCGTCTTAATGCTTTCCAGCGCTTCCGGAAGAGATCCATACTTCAAGGACACGATCAACAGATCCACATCCTCCGCCTCCTGCGGACTCCAAACCTCCGGACGATAAACTTCATCATTGATCCGACAGCCACCCTTTTTTAACCGGTCAGCCCGTTCTCCCTCTGCAATCACACCCAGACGTATGTCCTTTTTGTGGGACAGTCCCCAGATTACATAAGAGCCCACAGCTCCTGCACCTAATACCGCTACTGATTGTATCTTCATATTCACGTTCCGCCTTTCCTGTTAGTTCTTTAATTTTCCCTCTGCCAGATCCCGTTCTGTCATATAATTGGTCGAAAAGGCAGCATTACATTCTGCAATTTCCTTTGTCCCGTTAATATAATCTGCGTACAGATCCCAAAGATCCATTCCTCCATCTGCTTCCAGTCCATCATCGTCCGGCAGCCACTCCCGGATCAGGGCGATCCGTTCCTCTTTTGTTGTGTCTTTGATCAATGTTGATTTCATAATGAACCACCTTTCGTTTTCCAGCATCAGCAGTATGTTCATACTGTTCTTATCATGTTGTCTTTATATAGTATGATATTTTACCCTTGGACTTCTGTCAATAAGCGATCCGGCTTTCCGTCCCGTCCCTTGTCACTGTCATAATAATCAGAATACCTTTTAAATATTTCGGCAACTTTTGTATAAGCCGCTTTAGGTCTGCGGTATTCATCAACAATTCCCTTGTTATTCATTTCTCTTGGACGTCCGGCAAACCATTCTCTGCTGACCCTCACATCGCAAAACTGCCATATATATACACCCATGCATTCCGGAAAATTCAGGCATTCCGATACTTGCTCCGTCAATGCATCTGCCTGATACTCCTCTGTCCATTTTCCGTGATATGCATTATGACAGCCATACAGGCCGCCCGCTCCAATTTCAGAAACGATAAACGGCTTTCCCTTGCCTTTTCCGTCCTCCTCAATCCAATGATATACCTCTTCCAGATAATCTTTGACCGGTTTGTCCACATACCATCCCGGATAAAGGTTGCAGGAAATCACATTTGGGAGATCAAAGCAGATATCCTGAAAAAACTTACAACTCGCAAAAGTATACGGCCGGGTGTCATCCATTTTGCGGATCTCAAATTGTTGGATGGAGGACAGACCGTTCTCAAAGTTCATTAGAAAGGCTTCCATCTCTGTTAGTCGCTCCTGATATTCCTTATAAGGTTGCTTGAACGGATAGTGCAACTTTCTCATCAGTGAGGTACTCGATGCGTTTTTCCGTATCTTGCCGTTTCGCTGGCCGTTCGTAAACGTTACATATAGGTTGGTGTAGCTGTTCAGAATCTCCTTGCCGTTCAGATGACGGTTGTTTTCCGCTATCAGGGCATTGGCCGAATATTCCGTATGATGGTATCGGTCTGTGTAATAGAAGTTCTGTTGGTGGATAACCGTACCTGCCGGAAGCATTCTCAAAAGGGCTTCCAATCGCTCATGGATATATTGTGCTTCGCTTTCCGAAAGGGTGAACACTTCGGGCAGAAACAGCCGGTAGCCGACGGTAATGTCACCGTTGCCGTTGATGATGGCTTTTTCCGTAATGGTCTGTATAGGCAGTACGTCCCCTAAGTCTATGGATTTATCCGTCACTTCTATCTCTGTGTGCCGGATATAGAACAGTGCTATAAGCAAGCAAAGCGCACAGGTAAGCAATGAAATGAGTATGATGATTCCTGTCATGGTCATTGTTTTAAGATGAATTTGAAAATGTGCCGTTTGTCGGTTATCTGTCGGGGAGTGGCGCTCTTGATTCGGATACCGGTCAGGTAATCCGGATTGCCAGCTTTATGCTCCTTTTTCAGTGTCTTGAACAGTAGTCCCGACAGGAATAGGATTCCTGAGATGATTCCGATAATAATCAACGGGTGTAGCTGCTTAAAGATACTTACGATGACCGTAAGGGCTGTCAGTAGCATGAAGATGGCGAACTGCCCCGATGACAGGCCG
>OGQZ01001912.1_pt1 | contig 14933 bp, 11 predicted proteins | sample 1553321 | NCBI WGS metagenome assembly OGQZ01 (sample SAMEA2579958, study PRJEB22360) | human gut metagenome | reverse complement strand
CCCCTGCCCCGCATGGGCGGCCCGGCGGCGCATTTCGGCGCCCAGCCGTTCGAACAGCCCGATGCTCTGCGTGGTCTGCGAAAGGAAATAGACCGGACGCGAGAAGTCGATCAGCTCCAGGTCCTCCTCCCGTTCGATCACGATCGTCGGGTCCGCGACCTGCCCCGTGAGGCCCACCACTTCGGCGTGGCCCCGTTTGCCGAGGATCACCACCTGCCCGCCTGTGGGGCGCATCCGTTCGTGGGCCTCCTTCACGCGGCGTTGCAGCCGTGCGACCACCGGGCAGGTGGCGTCGATGATCCCGATGTTCATTTCCCGGGCGGCGGCGTAGGTCGTAGGAGGTTCTCCGTGGGCGCGGATGAAGAGGCGGCAGCCCGCCAGGTGCGGCATGTCGGCGTGGGTCACGGTCCGCAGCCCCAGCTGTTCGAGGCGCTGGACCTCGATGCGGTTGTGGACGATGTCGCCCAGCGAGTAGACCGTGCCGCCCTCCCCGAGGGCGCGTTCGGCCTCCGTGATTGCGCGGACAACGCCGAAGCAGAAGCCCGATTTATCGTCGATCTCAACACGCATAACTGCGTAGTTAAAAATTGAGAATGAAAAATTAAAAATTGGTTGTGAACCGATTCCGGCTTGCAGGCCGAGACCTGTGCCGTCGGATTTTTAATTCTTAATTTTTCATTTTTAATTGGAACTCGTTCATAAACCACGCCATCTGTTCGTCGACACTCATGTGGCTGTTGTCGAGCACGATGGCGTCGTCGGCCTGGCGCAGCGGCGATACGGCGCGGCTCATGTCGGCCTTGTCGCGCTCGCGGATGTTGCGTTCGACCTCCTCCATCGTCACCGACATGCCCTTGCCCGTCAGCTCCTTGTAGCGGCGGCAGGCGCGCACGGCGGTGTCGGCCGTCATAAACAGTTTCAGCTCGGCGTCGGGGAACACCACTGTGCCGATGTCCCGGCCGTCCATCACCACGCCCCGGCGGCGGCCCATCTCCTGCTGCATGGCCACCAGTTTGCGGCGCACCTCGGGGATGGCGCTCACGCGGCTCACGCAGTTCGAGACCTCGATGGTGCGGATTTTGCCCTCGACCAGATCGCCGTTGACGTAGATGTCGCTGGCCCCGCGCTCGGGGTTGAAGCGGAAGGTGATCGAAATGCGGTCCAGCAGCTTCACGACGGCCTCTTCGTCGACGATGCCCGAACGGATGGCCCCGTGTTCGAGGGCGTAGAGCGTCACGGCGCGGTACATGGCGCCCGTGTCGATGAAGATATAGCCCAGGCGGGCCGCGATGGCTTTGGCGAAGGTGCTTTTTCCGCACGACGAAAAGCCGTCGACGGCAATGATGATCCTGTGTTTAGTGTCCGACATTGGGGAATATATCAAAGAAGGTCGATAATATGGTGTAAATGCCTAATATGCCGATGATGAGTCCCGCGACGTGGTTGATCGTGAGCATGTGCCGCGGACGGAAGCGGCGGCGGAAGAGGTTGATGACGAAGGCCAGCAGGGTCCACCACGCCACCGCGCCGCCGAAGAACCCGGCGATGACGAACAGCGAGCGCATGAAGCCCCCGAAGGTGTGGTCGGCCATGTCGCCGCCCGAAATCTTGAACACCGCGAAGAAGGCCAGGATGTAGGGGATTACCATGATGAAATTGGCGATCGTAAGCCCGAAGATCGAGGCGAAATCCTGCCACAGCGAGGTTTTGCCCGCGCGGTTGCGGCGGATCTGGGGGACGGGGTTCTGGGCGAAGATGTAGACGCCGACGATCACCACGAAGATGCCGCCGATCACGCGCAGCAGCGTGTTGTACTGCTCGATCTGGGTCTGGAGCATCGAGTAGAAGAACAGTGCGGCCATGGCCATGAACGTATCGGCGCAGGCGACGCCGATGCCTGAAACGATGCCCGAGCGGCGGCTTTTCGACAGCGTGCGCTGGATGCAGAGCACTGCCACGGGACCTACCGTGATCGAAGCGGCGACGCCTACGCAGATGCCGCGGAACAGGGTTTCGACGATTTCAAATGCCATTTTTTCGGTTTGCTGCGCGTCAGCGACGCACCTGTTACTTACTATCGCCCCTGCGCGGAAGACGGCCCGGAAAAAGGCGTTGTCTTCGGCTCTGCGGCGGCTTTCCGTATTTGCGAAGCAAAGATACAAAAAAGCTCCGACATCCGCCTATGAAAAGGCAAAAAAAGGGTGCGGCGGGTTGTCCCGCGGGTCGGATATGTTGATAAAATATCGAAAACTTTGGCCCCGGGCTTGCATATCGTTCGTTGAAAATGAATAAATTTGCAGAAACAGTACTCCACAATGGCAGAGATGAAACAATTCGGCATCGACCTCGAACTGGACGACGCCGTGGCCCAGGGCCACTATTCGAACCTGGCGATCATATCGCACTCCACTTCGGAGTTCATCATCGACTTCGCGACGGTCCTGCCCGGTGTGCAGAAGGCGCGCGTCAAGAGCCGCATCATTCTTACGCCCGAGCATGCCAAACGGTTGCTGCGTTCGTTGCAGGAGAACATCGTGCGCTACGAAAGCAACGTGGGCAAGATCGAGATTCCCTCGCCCCAGCCCACGCCCGACGCGGGTCCCAAGATGGGTCAGGCCTGAAAACCGGCGGCGCTGCACGGCAGCGCCTTTTTTTTGCGCCCGGCGCGTCGTGTCACGTTTTTGTCACGGTCGAAAATTTTGCGGCGTGGAAAAAAACGTTACTTTTGTGGCAAAAGTCCAGATTCCGCCATGCCCACACCCTCGCCGTCAGACCAGCGGTTGTTCGAAGGCATCCGATTCGGCAACGAGGCCGATTTCGAATGCTTCTTCCGGCGTTACTATCCCCGATTGGTGAACTATGCCGCCCGGTTCGTCGCCGGGCATGAAACGGCGCGCGATCTGGTGCAGGACAGTTTTGCACGCCTGTGGGAGCGGCGGTGTGAACTGCGCGAGCTGGATCTGGCCTCGCTGCTGTTCACGATGGTGCGCAATGCCTGTCTCAATTATCTGAAACACAACGGTGTCGTGGCGCGTCACGAACTGGAGTACACGGCCCGCATGCGGGGTGAGGAGCGGATTTACAGCTACGATTTTTTGAGCGACGCCGAGCAGCCCTGCCTTTACGAGGAGTTGCAGCGCGAGGTGCAGAAGGCTGTCGACGCGCTGCCCGACCGCTGCCGCGAGGTTTTCCGGATGAGCCGCTTCGAAGGGCTGAAAAACCGCGAAATCGCCGCGCGGCTGGGCATCTCCGAGACGGCCGTCGAGAAACACCTGGCCCGTGCCGTCGGCCGGCTGGGCGAGCATTTGCGGCGAAGCTGTTCGTTCGAACTTTCGGTGGCCGTGCTTTCGTGCCTGCTGGCGAATTACCTGTAAAATCGGATAGACGATCATTGACCCGGCAGCGGAGATTTCTCTCTCCGCTGTTGTCGTTTTTTTCTTTTTGCGACTTTTTTTGATTTTTTTGTGATCGGGAGGGTTGGGGAAAGGCAAATTCGGTTGTTTTAAAATATGTAACGGAAATGGAAGAGATGAAATTCGATCAGGAAGAGATGCGGCGTCTGGCCGGACGCTATTTTGCGGGAGAGATCGCTGCCGAGGAGGAGCGCGAGTTGTTCCGCTTCGTCACCTCCGACGCTGCGTGCCGCAGGCAGTTCGCTGCGTGGCGGCTCGAATGGGAGGCGATGCCGGCATCGGACGCCGCGACCGACCGCGACTGGCGCCGCCTGCGGTCGCGTATCCGCCTGCAAGGGTCCGCGAGGAGCGCCCGTCCGGGGCGGTTCGCTGCGGTATGGCGTGCCGCGGCTGCCGTGGCGGTGGTGTGCGCGACCTTCTTCGGCGCGCGGCTCTACGACCGCCTGCTGCTGGAGCGCGCCACGGAGCGCTACACCGTGACCACGAAGAGCGGCGACCGCAGCACGGTCTGCCTGCCCGACGGGACGCAGGTGCGGCTCAACGGGTCGTCGACGCTGACCTATCCGGCCAATTTCAACGCCACGAACCGCTCCGTCGAGCTTTCGGGGGCCGCCTACTTCGACGTTTCGCCCGATGAAAAGCACCGTTTCGAGGTGAAGGTCGGAAACTGTTCGGTGGTGGTCAAGGGTACGAAATTCGACGTGACGGCCTATCCCGACGACTCGCTCATCACCACCACGCTGCTCGAAGGGGCCGTCGGTTTCACCGCGCCGCGCGGGGAGACCTTGCTCCGCCCGGGCGAGTCGCTCACCTACGACCGTTTCGCCGAGACCACGGCCATCACGCACGTCAACACGGCGCAGTACCTGGCCTGGATCGAAGGGCGCATCGAGTTCATCGACGTGACGATCGTGCAGTTGTGCGAGAGCCTGAGCAGCCTTTACGGCGTTGAAATCACGCTCGACGACCGCCTGCGCGCCGACGGGACTTTCATCACCATCCGCTTGAGCAACCAGGAGTCGCTCGACAGCGTTCTGAAGGCCCTCGACCTGATCGTTCCGGTCTCGGTCCACCGGCAAGGCCCTTCGGTGCGTCTCTCGGCCAAGTGACGCCGCATCCCGAAACAACTTTAAAACAACCAATACCTTAAACAAATGAAGCAATTCTCCAATCTGAAACGGGCGTTTCTGCCGTGCCTGTTCGTGTTGCTGACGCTCCCGGCGTGGGGGCAGATGCAGCCCGTCACGAAGAACTTCCGGAAAACGCCTCTCAAAAACGTGCTCAAGGAGGTGGAGGCCCAGACCGGGCTGTCGATCATGTACGACACCCGGGAGCTGAACCTCGAACGTCCGGTCACGGCTTCGTTCGACCGCACGCCCGTGTCGCAGGTGCTGCGCGAGGTGCTCGACCGCACCGTCCAGTATTCGATCAAGGACAAGATGATCGTGATCTACAAGGCGTCGGCGACTCCCCCCCCCCGCAGCCGGGACGGGTAGGACCCTGACAGGCACGGTGCTGGACGAAACGGGAGCGCCGATGGTGGGCGCCGCCGTCGCCACGCCCGACGGACGCCGCGGCACGGTCACCGACAGCAACGGCCGCTATTCGCTGACGCTCGGCGCCGGCGACGCTCTGATTTCGGTCTCCTACCTGGGCTACGTCACCCGGCAGATCGTCATCGGCGACCGTACGGAGGTCGACGTCAACCTGGTCCCCGATGCCAAAAACACCATCAACGAGGTGGTGGTCATCGGTTACGGCGCGGTGAAGAAATCCGACCTGACGGGTTCGGTCTCCAACGTGAAGATGTCCGACATCCGCGACGTGCCCAACACGTCGGTCGACCAGGCTCTGCAAGGCCGCATCGCCGGTGTGGACATCATGTCGACTTCGGGTGCGCCGGGAGCCACGACTTCGATCCGCGTGCGCGGCACGCGTTCGATCTCGGCGTCGAACGAACCGCTGATCGTCGTCGACGGCGTGATCGACGCCGTGAGCGACCTGAACGACATCAACTCGGCCGACATCGAGCAGATCTCGGTCCTCAAGGACGCCTCGTCGACGGCCATCTACGGCTCGCGCGGCGCCAACGGCGTGATTATCGTCACCACGCGGCAGGGCGTCACCTCGAAGCCGTCGGTCACGGCCAAGGCTGAATTCGGCGTCTCGAAACTCGCCCGCGACCTCGATCTGATGGACGCGCAGGAGTTCGTCCGCTACCTCAACGACCGGAACTATTTCTCCTCGCGCGATCCGCAGCGTCCGCCGCGCTTCGACCCTTCGGAGTACGGGCGCGGGACCGACTGGATCGACGAGATCACCCGCACGGCCCTCTATCAGAACTATAACCTTTCGGTCAGCGGCCGCAGTCAGAAGTCGAGCTACTTCGCGGCGCTCGGCGGCAACGATACGCAGGGCATCGTCGACGGCAGCGGATTCCGCCGCATCACGGCCCGTCTGAATCTTTCGTACGACTTCGCCAAGTGGCTGACCGTCGGTTTCAAGGGCAGCTATACCTTCCGCGACGAGAATCCCAACCGGGCGACCATCGGCGGTGCGAACATCTGGGACGGCGCCGTCTACCTGGCCCCGACGATGGGTCCCAAAGACTACATCAACCCCCTCTACGAGAACGGCGTGCGCATTGATACGCCCCGCGCCAAGATCGACTGCAACGAGAACGAGAGCGAGCGCATGACCAATACCGACGTGCTGGAGTTCACAATCAAGCCCGTGCGCGGGCTGATCATCAAGAGTCAGAACTCCTATATGGTCTACCAGCGTCACGACTACCAGTTCTGGCCCAGCTATCTGCCGAAGCGCACCGAGGGTGAAGGGGCCGATGCCTACCGTTACGAGGGCGACGCACGCCGCCTGACTTCGGAAAATACGGTCTCCTATTCGAAGAAATTCGCCTCGGGGCACTATTTCGATGCGATGGCGGGCTTCTCGGCCACGCACGAAACGGCCAACTTTTTCTCGCTGAAGGCCGAAGGGTTGCTCACCGACGACCTGAAGTGGAACAACATGAACAGCATCGGCAGCAAGGAGAACTACAACGCTTCGACCAGCTCGAACAAAGTCGTGCGCGAGTCGGTGCTCATGCGCCTGAACTACAACTACAAGAGCCGCTACTACTTCACCTTCACGGGGCGTTACGACGGGTCGTCGAACTTCGCCGAGAATAACAAATGGGGTTTCTTCCCTTCGGCGGCCGTCAAGTGGAACGCCAAGAACGAGAATTTCCTCAAGCAGGTGCGCTGGCTCGATGAACTGTCGCTGCGCCTGAGCGCCGGACGCACGGGTAACGACGCCATCGCGACCTACCGTTCGCTCGAAGCCTACGGCACGACCACCAACGGTTATCTGTTCGGCGGCACGCAGTCGGCGTCGTTCTTCCCTTCGCGTGTGGCCAATCCCAACCTGACGTGGGAGAAAACCACGCTCTACAATGCGGGTCTCGATTTCTCGGCCTTCGACGGCCGCCTGAACATCACCGTCGACGGCTACTATTCGACCACCCGCGACCTGCTGCTTTCCTTGCAGACGATCCATACGACGGGTTACACGAGCCGTTTCACGAACCTGGGCAAGACGTCGAACCGCGGCGTCGAGGTCTCGGTCGAGAGCCGTAACATCGTGAAGCCGAAATTCGGCTGGACGACGAGTTTCACCCTTTCGCACAACAAGCAGATGGTCGACGACATCGGCCACGAAGAGTACGTTTCGTGTCTCGAAAGCGGCGGCAATACCAACTACATGATGTATGGCTACAAGACGGGCTATCCGCTCAATGCACTCTGGGGATTCCAGTACGCCGGGGTCTGGAAGACGACCGACCAGTTCGAGCGCAATCGCTTTACCAAGAGTTATATATCCTCGTCGACGGGCAGCGACGCCCAGCTGATGCTGGGGTATCCCAAGTACGTCGATCAGAACCGCGACGGCATTCTGTCGGAGGAGGACCTGATCTATCTGGGCAACTCCGACCCCGTGCTTTACGGCGGTTTGCAGAACACCTTCAACATCGGCGGTCTGCGCATCGGATTCTACTTCTCCTATTCGCTGGGCGGCAAGATCTACAACTACTCCGAGCTTGCGATGGCCGGCGGTTACGCCACCAACCAGTACCGCTACATGCTCGACGCGTGGCATCCCGTGCGCAACCCGGATTCCGACCTGCCCCGTGCGGGAACCGACGACCGACTGGTTCCCAGTTCGTTGCAGGTGCACGATGCCTCGTACCTGCGTCTGAAGAACGCCACGGTCTCCTATACGTTCGACTTGCGGAAGAAAACCCGCCTGCTGCGCGACATCACGCTGGCCGTCACGGGCGAGAACCTCTGGCTCTGGACCAAGTACAACGGTTTCGACCCCGACGTTTCGAGCGAGGGGACCAGTTCGACCCTGCGCCGCGTCGACATGGGCGCCTATCCCCGTTCGCGGATGTTCGTGTTCAGCATCCAGCTGCGTTATTAAATCCACCCGACAATTTCCGAAGAAGATGAAAAACTTCAATCAATTCATACTGACGCTCCTCGCGGCGGGACTGTTCGCCTCCTGTTCGCTGACGGAGGAGCCGACCTCGTTCGTCAACCGCAAATCGTTCTACAAGAACGAGTCGCAGTGCATTGCGGCGCTCAATTCGTGTTACATGCCTGCGAATGCGATCTATACGGCCAACTTCATGCTGGTCACCGAGGCCTGCACCGACATCTGGTACTCCTCCTCGACGACCGTCGACGCCTGCCTCGACGTGACTCCCGCCAAGCCGCAATACGGCAAGAACGTCTGGACGCAGGGTTACAAAGGCGTCATGTACTGCAACGAGTGCGTCGAGTGCATCTCGTCCGCCGACCTGGCCGACGGGGTGAAGATGCCTCTGGCGGCCGAAGCCCGCGTGATGCGCGCGTTTTACTACTATGTGCTGACCTGCATGTTCGGCGACGTGCCGTTCTACACCACGATGGTCGACACCGACCAGCGGCTGGCCGAAATCCGCCGCCTGCCCCGAACCCCGGCCCATGAAATCCGCCAGGAGCTGTACGATGACCTGGAGCGGAACGCACTGCCGTGGTTCACCGCCGAGAACGGGCGCAAGTGCCGCGCCTCGGAGGCCGTCGACAACCGTTCGGGCTATGCGCTGGCGCTGATGCTGATGGCAAAGTTCGCCATGTGGAACGAGGACTGGAACGGGGCGCTGGTCCCCCTGCAAGCCCTTGAGGAGCTTTACGGCGACTTCAACGAAGGCAACTATCCGCTGGCCGAGACCCAGTGGCGCTACAAGAACCCTGCGGAGTCCATCTTCGAGATCCAGCACGCCTGGTCGCTCACCGGCACGCAGTACAACGGCAACGTGGCGGCGATCATGATGCCCACGCACAACGGAGACGGGGTCTTCGACGGCGTACCCCTGAAGGGTTACGGCACGTCGATGCCCGGCTGGTCGTCGCTGCGGGCCAACAACCGCTATGCGATCTTCCGCCCCGCGACGGGCAATACGCAGACCGAGAATGCGGCCTACGTCGACGCGCTGTTCAACCCCCTGCCCCTGACCTACGACACCTACGACGCGACGCTGAACCGCTATACGGTGAAGATCGACCGCGAGGCGCTGGCCGCCGGGGAGATCCGCGGGCAGAAGATCGACCGCCGCGTGCAGTACTTCCTCGGCCTGGGCGACCTGGAGGCGGGCGAGACCTTCAAGATCACGCACAACTACGGAGTGCCCTGGCCCGGTCCGAAATTCTGGTGTCCGGACATCGAGCAGAACTACGATTCGAACAACTACCGCATTTTCCGCTATGCCGACGCCATTCTGATGATGGCCGAATGTTACTGCAACCTGGAGAACGCCGAGGAGACGATGCGTTACCTGAACATGGTCCGCCAGCGTGCGGGCGTCGATCCCGTCACCAACTTCACGGGCTTCGAGGACCTCACGCTGGCTGTCCGCTGCGAGCGCGCCCGGGAGCTGGGCGGCGAGTTCCAGCGCAAGTTCGACCTCGTGCGCTGGGGCATCTGGTACGACCAGACCTACGCCTATACCAACAACGCGACGCTCAAGGGCAAGATGCGCCCCTGCCACCGCTACTATCCCATTCCCGACGCGCAGTGCGCCCTTTCGGGCTACGTGCTGACCAACGACGAATACCTTGCCGACGGATTATAAAAACCAGAACCGATGAAACGAATCAACAACCTGATACTGGCGCTCGCGGGACTCTTCGCGGTCGCGTGCGCCGACACCTTCGAGGAGCGTTACGACCTGGCCGTCAATACGGACCGGTATTCGGTCACGGCCGAGGCCGGCAAACTCCCCGTCACGGTCTACTGCTCGGGGGCGTGGACCGCTCAACTCACCGCCGAGTCGGCGTGGGCGACGCTCGACCGCACGGCCGGCAGCGGCATCACGACCATCCGCCTCAATTACGCCGACAACCCCGGACTGACCCGTTCGGTCGGGGTCGTGCTGCGCGGCTCGGGGCTTGAAAAGACCGTCACCGTGGTTCAGAAGGCGGGAATCACCGCCCCCGAACTGATCTTCCTTTCGAAGGACCTCGCCTTCGCCAACGGCGCCTACAAGGGCACGGCGGCTTTCGAAACCAACCTGCCCGACGAGCTTCTCCGCGATGTCGTGCCCGCGGTGACCTATGCTGCGGAGGGCGACGCGTGGATTTCCGATGTCGTCTACCATGCCGACGACGCGGAGGCGGGCGAGACCGAAATTCCGCTGGCCCGCCGGGGGCTGATCACCTTCGCCACGGCCGCCAACGCCACGGGAGAACCCCGCACGGCGACGGTCGGCTTCTCGGTGACGGATGCCGACGGCAATGTTTTCGGCGACTCGTTCACCGTGACGCAGAGCGCCGACGAGGCCCGCATCACGCTCGCCGACGACGTGGCTCCCATCGAGGGCGGCCGGCGCGCCGTGGCCTTCTCGACCAATCTCGGGGCGCTGCTTGCGGAGATGAAGGTCGAAGTCACGTACGCCGATCCGGCTGTCGCGGACTTTATCTCCGATGTCGAACTCGGCGCCGGGGAGCTGACCTACGCGATTACGGCGAACGAGGGCGTGGAGAAGCGTTATGCGACGATCACGGTCTCCTGCGCCGACCTTGCGGGCGGTGTGGTTTCGGCCTCTTCGAACATCACGCAGCGGGTGACGGCCCAGCCGCGCGAAGTGTCGTCCGCCGATCTGCGGGCGCTCTTCACGGCCGAGGACAAATCCTACGCCAGCGACGAGGACCATATCGACTACCTGCTGTGCCGCGTCATCGGCGACGCCGGGAACCCGAACATGGATCAGAACCTCAATACGGGTCCCAACAGCATCACCACCGACGAGAACGACTGTACGAACTACGTGCAGAGCCTGGACGGCCGCTACGGCTTCCGCCTGAAGTTCGCCGCCCCGGCCGACAACATTTGCCTGCGCGGGGAGCAGGTGAAGATTCTGCTCGACGGCGTGACCCTTTCGCGCGAAAGCGACCCGATGCGCTACACGCTGCGCGGCCTGAAGGCCGGGAACATCGAAAAGGCGGCCGAAGCCTCCGCCCTGGAGCCCAAGGCGCGGACCATCGCGACGCTCACCGACGACGACATCTACACCTACTGCGCGCTTTCGGGGCTGGAGTTCTCCGTCAAGGAGGGCGCCTATACCAATGTCCGCGAGTACGACGCCATCGGCAACCCCTGCAATGCGAACCTCTCGTTCGCCGGCGGCACGCAGGCCCAGAAGGCCAAGGACGGCGCGGCCAATCTGCTCTACGACGGGGACAACGACGCAATCTACATGCTCGTGAACATGAACTGCGGCTGGCGCCGCACGGGACGGGGGCGGCCGTCCGTTGTCGGGACGGAGCGTGCCGCAGGGCGTCGGCACGGTCAGCGGCATCGTGGTCCACACGCCGATGGAACGCTGGGGCGGCAACGTGGGCCGTTATTCGATCCGGCCCTTCGACGAGGCGGACATCGACATCCCGCGCGCCGCGGCGTCGGCCTATGCGACGCTCGTCGAGTGGCGGCTGGACAAGGCCGTGATTTCGGTCGGCGCCTACAAGTGGAACGACAACGGAACCTACACGGTCGGCTCGGCGGCCAATTCGGCCACGCAGCTCGTCCAGAACCGGATGCACGCCACGACCGACAACACGGGCGGCGGGGCGCGGCTTTACAGCGAGAACCGCATGCTCAATCAGACGGTTACCGCCGACCGTTCGTACCCCATCGCCATCGTTCACGGCTACCGCGGACTGAACGTCTCGAACTACGTGCCGGGCGACGGCACGACGATGGGCATGTCGAAATACACGATGCTGGGTTTCCTCGGCAACGTTGCCGGCTGGTACGAGTGGAACGGCGATACATGGACCGGTAAGACCAACGGCATCGTGATGGAGTTCTCGACGGCGGGCGTCGGCGGCTCGGCCGCTGCGGTCAGCTTCTCGACCGCCGCGGGCAAGCACAGCACCAACGAAGCCGCCTGCTCGTGGACCAACGCCAGCTCATACCCCGTTTACTGGAAGGTGGAGTACGCCACCTCGGCCGACGGGGCGACGTGGAGCGACTACACCGAAGCTGTCAACGCCGCCACCGGGGAGCGCGGTTTCGAGATGCGTTCGCTGCCGTGGTGCATCAACAACAGCTCGACGCGCACGTCGGTCTTCGACACGGCCAACCGGTCGGGCGTCTACACCCAGTCCGACTTCGGTTTCGGTCTGGTGCCCTACCGCTTCGTGCTGCCCGCCGAGGTGCTCGGCAAGGCGAAGGTGCGGGTGCGCATCAGCCCTTCGTCCGACGTCATCGCGACGTGGAATCCCGGCATCGACGGCTATGCTCTGGGCCAGACGCACCGCAACCTGCGCATAGCGCGGACCTATCCGTTCGACATCGCCAACGGCGTCTATGTCGAGGACCTTTCGATCCAATACAAATAGTGCCGAACCATGAAACACCTGCTGAAATACCTGCTCGCCGCCGCGGCCCTTCTCCTTTGGGGACAGGCTGCGGCCGCCGGGCCGTTCGGACAGCTCCGCGGGCTGTGCGAACCCGGAAAGTCGGTCTTGCTGACCGCCCCGACGGTGGTCGAAGGCATCGTCGTCAGCGATTACCGCAGCCCCAACATGGAGCTGAATCCCAACCTGAACTACTATTCGGTCGATCTGGAGGAGAACGACCGCACGGTCTATGTCGAGGCCGCCGACGGCAGCTGCGGCATCCGCCTGCGTTTCGACGAGGCGAGTGAAAACCGGCTCGCCCGTTACGATCGCGTGCGCCTCGATCTCAACGGCTGCCGCCTCACGCGCACGGCCGCGCCCGACTGCATGACGCTGACGGGCGTGCAGGCGCTCAACGTCCTCTCGGTCGCGCCCGGCACGGCCGCGGATCTTCCCGTGAAGGAGCGGAGCGTCGCGACGCTCACCGACGACGATCTCTATACCTTCGTGACGCTGCGCGATGCGGAGTTCGTCTTCAAGGAGGGTTCCTACACCAACATCTGGGAGCCTTACGCCCAATCCTGCGGTGAACTCCACCACTACAAATACGACATCAACAACCGTATGGACGGCTGGGCGTCGCTCGTCCGCGACTCGGAAGGCGGTGCGATCTACATGCTGGTCAACACCCTTTGTGCATGGCGCCGCGCCGGCAAACCCCTGCCGCAGGGCATGGGGCCGCTCTCGGGCGTGGTGGTCCATACGCCGATGCGCCGTTACGGCGGCGACATGGGGCGCTACTCGATCCGCCCGCTCGACGAGGGCGGCATCGGCGTCAGCCGCAAGCGCAACTCCCCGTGGAAACGTCTCACGGGGTGGCTGCTCGACGGTTCGGCTGGCGCGTCGCTCGAATTCGAACTGCTCGGCTACCAAAACCTCGGAACCGAGGGCCGGAAGGGCGACCGGGTGCTCAACGACGCCGGAAGTTCGCGCGGTTATCTTTGGACCGACTGCGGCGCTTTCGTGCACGTCGACGGCGACTACAACGCCCTCGGGACGCAGAACAAGGGATGGGTCGGCAACGGTGCGGTGGTTTTCAAGGCTCCCGTGCCCGACTGGTACAAGTGGGACAACATGGGGCGCATGGTCGGTTCGAACGCCTTCTACATCGCCTTCTCGACCAAAAAAGCCCGCGGCACGGCCCTGCAACTCGCCTTCGAGTGGGGCGCAGGCAACCAGGACGGCAACTTCTCGTGGAATTTCCCGCTGGAGTGGAAGGCCGAATATGCGGTCGACGGCGGCGAGTTCCAGCCCCTTCGTGACGCCGCCACGGGCCGTGAGACCTTCGTGCTGCGTTCGCTGCCCTGGTGGGACAAGGTGATCGACGGCTCGGGCCATGCCGACCGCCTGCGCACGCCCTACGACTGCGGCATGGGTCTCCAGCAGCGCATTTTCCGTCTGCCCGCCGAGGCCTTCGGCCGTGAAGAGGTCGTCGTGCGCCTCTCGCCCGCCTCGGGCCTGTTGTCGCAGATTCGCGGCAATCCCTCCGCCGACGTGCTGATCCCGACCTCGGTGGTCCGTAAAAACAGCAAACAAACCACCGTCATCCGCTTCGGCACGATCACGGTCGATTACAAATAACCCCAAAACAGAACCTGAACATGAAATCCTGCAAGATATTACGCTACGGCGCGGTGTGCGGCCTGGCGGCCCTGGCGGCCGTCGGCTGCTCGGTCGATGACGCCGAAACCATCCGCGTGCGCGAACTCACGGCCGCCGAGCACGAACTTTTCGTTCCGGCGTCGGGCGGAACCGCCCAGATACAGCTTTATTCCAACGGCCGGGTCCGGGTCGAGGCGCTCAGCGACATCGGAGGCTGGGCTTCGGTCGACCGGTCGGAATTCGACGGCGACCGGATGGTTTCGGTCACCTTTACGGAGAACGATTCGTTCCGCCGCATGGCCAAGCTGCGCTTCGTGCTCGACGGGGGCACACGGGCCGACACGGTCTGCATCAAGCAGTACGGCGTGGTTCCGTCGCTCGAATGTCCGGCTCCCTACAAGGCGATCCGCGGCAGCGTCGAGACCTTCACCCAGTTCGAGATCGACACCAACATCCCGCTCGGGGACTTCGCTGTCGCGACTGCCTACGTCGGTCCGACCAGAGACTGGATTCGCAGCGTGCAGCCCGAGCAGGGCATGCTGGTCGTCGACACGAAACCCAACCCGGGCGAAGACGTCTGCAAGGCGGTCGTCAACCTGAGCTACGTCGACGGCTGGGAGGAGACCTTCTCGGCCAACCTCTACATCACGCAGGCCGACAAGGACGACGAGTTCGGCCGCGAGGTGTCGTTCGCCGACGTGCGGGCGCTGGCGACGGCCGAAGGCACGGCCGTCGACGAGGATATTCTGATCGAAGGCATCGTCGTCAGCGACTTCCACAGCAAGAACATGGAGGCCAACCCCAGCGTTTCGTACGACAAGGTCGACGTGACGGTCAACGACTGCACGGCCTACCTCGAAAGCCCCGACGGCCGCTACGGCTTTCCCCCGCGCTCCCACACCCCCGGAGCATAGCTGCC
>OGQZ01001903.1_pt1 | contig 14992 bp, 10 predicted proteins | sample 1553321 | NCBI WGS metagenome assembly OGQZ01 (sample SAMEA2579958, study PRJEB22360) | human gut metagenome | reverse complement strand
GCAACAGCTATTTTACTACAATTGCAAACGAAAACAGTTTGCAGCTGATACAAGAGTACATTAACAACCAATAAGTTACAAAAAGGCATTCACCCACGCCCATGCGGTGCGTAACTCCTATGGACGTGGTACTCTGCCTACTTTGATAGATAATTGACAGATCGCGTACAGCGAAGTAGAATAAAAACTGAAATTGACTTAAAATACAAAATTGACTGTATAACAGTCAAGAAGGAGGAAGTATGGCAGAGTGGTTGAAAGATGCAGTTTTCTATGAGATTTATCCGCAGTCTTTTCAGGATACCAACGCAGATGGAATCGGTGATTTTCAGGGAATCATTGATCGTCTAGACTATATTAAGGAGTTGGGTTGCAATGCGATTTGGATGAATCCATGCTTTGAATCTCCATTTGGCGATGCTGGTTATGATGTGTCCGATTATTACACAGCAGCACCGCGTTATGGAACCAATGGTGATTTGAAGAGACTGTTTGATGAAGTTCACAAGAGAGGAATGCATATTCTTCTGGATCTGGTTCCTGGACACACGTCAGTAGAACATCCGTGGTTTAAGGAATCACTTAAGGCACAGAAAAATCCATATACCGATCGCTATATCTGGACAGACAATATCTGGGAGCAGCCAGAGGGAATTGCCTCGATCAAGGGTATTTCGGACAGAGACGGTTGTTGCGTGGTAAATTTCTTTTCCCACCAGCCGGCATTAAATTATGGTCACTATATCTGTGAGCGCTCGTGGCAGCAGCCGATGGATGCAGAGGGACCGAAGGCAACAATTGTTGAGATGGAAAAGGTTATGCGCTTTTGGCTTCAGATGGGCTGTGATGGCTTTCGTGTCGATATGGCAGGCTCACTTGTAAAAAATGACCCGGATGGACTTGGAACCATCCGCCTGTGGCAGACCATTCGCCCATTTCTTGATAAAGAATTTCCAGAGGCAGCGATGGTATCAGAGTGGGGTGAGCCAGATAAGTCACTTCAGGCAGGCTTTGATATGGACTTTTTGCTGCATTTTGGACCATCTCACTACAACGACCTGTTTCGCTGTGAGGAGCCATATTTTTCCACTAGAGGAAAGGGTAGTGCGGCAGCCTTTGTAAAAAATTATAAGGAGAGCCGCAAAAAGGCAGGAGAGAAGGGATTAATCTGTATTCCATCTGGAAACCATGATATGGATCGTCTGGCGAGAACCTTGCATGGCGATGAGTTAAAGGTTGCATTTGCATTCCTTCTGACAATGCCAGGTGCGCCATTTATCTATTATGGAGATGAGATTGGTCTTCGTTATGTCGAAAATCTGGTATCAGTTGAGGGCGGCTACAGCCGTACCGGTTCTCGTTCTCCAATGCAGTGGAATCACGGGGTGAATTTAGGATTTAGCAATGCATCACCAGAAAAATTGTATATTCCGACCGATGATAAGCCGAACAGTCCGACAGTAGAGGATCAGATGAAAGATCCAAATTCATTGTATTACGAGGTGAAAAAGCTGATTGCGCTTCGAAGAGAACATAGTGCTTTGTTAAGCGATGGCGATATTGAGTTTGTATCAGATGGAGCAGATGGATCACCGCTTGCCTATATTAGAAGCAGTGCAGATGAGAAAATTTTGGTTGTTGTAAATCCTGCCGATCGTGAGGCTGTTTTGAATGTGCCGGGTGATTGGAAAGAAACTCTCTATGAGATTGGCGGCGCAGTGGTCGTAGAGGATGGTAAGATTGTGATCCCATCAAAGTCAGCAAACTTACTGCGATAAAATAAAACATTCACAAATATAGTTTTACAAATGTGGTGTTTTACCTTATTTGATAGAAAAAAATACAAGATTTGAGGAAAATTCATGATATATTTTCAGTGTGATTACGAGGAAGGCTGTCATCCAGCCATTTTAAAAAGACTTAATGAGACAAATCTGGAGCAGACGGTAGGATACAGTATGGATCCGTACTGTGCGAGTGCAAGAGAAAAGATTAAAAAGGCGGTTGGAAGACCGGATGCCGATGTGCATTTTCTTGTTGGCGGAACGCAGACTAATATGACTGTCATCGCGGCAGCGTTAAAGCCGTGGCAGGGCGCAATCTGTGCCGATACAGGTCATATTGCGTGCCATGAAACTGGAGCAGTCGAGGCAACTGGTCACAAGGTATTGGCACTTTCATCAGAGGATGGAAAGATTACAGCAGTTCAGATTGAGGAGACTGTGAAGAAGCACTATGAAGACGGCAGCCGTGAGCATATCGTACAGCCAGGTATGGTATATATTTCATTTCCGACTGAAAGCGGAACACTTTACAGCAAGCAGGAACTGACTGATATATATGCAGTCTGCAAAGCACATGATATGCCGCTTTTTATTGACGGTGCACGCCTTGGCTATGGCTTACAGAGTCCGGCATGTGATGTTACACTGCCAGAGCTTGCTAATCTTTGTGATGTATTTTATATCGGCGGAACAAAGTGCGGTGCGCTTTTCGGTGAGGCTGTTGTCATTTTAAAGGAATCACTTAAAAAGGATTTTCGCTATATTATTAAGCAGCGTGGCGGCATGTTTGCAAAGGGTCGTCTGTTAGGCATTCAGTTTGATACGCTGTTTACAGACGGTTTGTATGAAGCGATTTGCGGCGAGGCTGTAAAAAAGGCAATGACTCTGCGTGAGGCGTTTTTGGCAAAAGGAATTTCCATGTATGGAAGCTCTATGACAAATCAGCAGTTTCCGATTTTAACAGATGCACAAAAAGAAGCACTGGCGAAAGATTTTGCCTTTGAATATTGGGGAGAAGCAAAAGATGGCAAATCGATTGTTCGTTTTTGCACAAGCTGGGCAACAAATGATGCGCAGATCAAGGCACTGACAGATGCAATTGCTGCACTGTAAGAGATAACTAACAGCAAGCAATTCTATATGACTTTAAATAGTTACAAAAAAGGACCTTTGGCAAAAAGCCATTGGTCCTTCTTTTGGTAAAATTAGTCATTATATCCGTTTGGATTCTTTGTCTGCCAGTTCCAGGAATCTGCGCACATCTCATCAATGTCATACTGTGCAGTCCAGCCAAGCTCAGCGGCAGCCTTATCGCACTTAGAGTAGCATGTTGCAATATCACCAGCACGGCGAGGTTTGATCACATACGGAAGCTTTTTGCCGCATGCCTTCTCGAATGCATGGATGACATCAAGAACGCTGTAGCCCTTTCCAGTACCAAGGTTGTAGATGTTAACACCGTCTTTGTCGGCTAACTTCTGGATTGCCTTTACATGGCCTCTTGCAAGGTCTACTACATGAATGTAGTCACGAACACCGGTTCCGTCTGGTGTATCGTAGTCATCTCCGAATACGTTGATGCACTGAAGCTTTCCAATTGCAACCTGAGCAACATATGGAAGCAGGTTGTTCGGAATACCCTTTGGATCCTCACCGATCAGGCCGCTCTTATGAGCACCGATTGGATTGAAGTAGCGAAGCAGGATTACATTCCACTCTGGGTCAGCAGTGTGAATATCAGTTAATACCTGCTCAAGCATCCACTTGGTCCAGCCATATGGGTTAGTTGCAGTACCCTTCGGGCAGTTTTCAGTAATCGGGATCTCAGCTGGAGAACCATATACAGTAGCAGAAGAGCTAAAGATAATGTTCTTAACGCCGTGATTGCGCATCTCATCACACAGAATCAGTGTGCCGGACATGTTGTTAGTGTAGTACTCGATTGGCTTTACAACAGATTCGCCGACAGCCTTGAGACCTGCAAAGTGGATGACTGCATCAATTTTTTCATTATCGAAGATTGCCTTTACACCCTCACGGTCTAACATGTCAGTCTGGTAGAAAGTAACCTTCTTTCCGGTGATCTGCTCGATGCGTTCAACGGCCTTTATGTTGGCGTTGTACAGGTTGTCCATGATGACAACCTCATATCCCTCGTTCAACAGTTCGACGCAGGTATGGCTGCCGATATAGCCGGCGCCACCGGTAACTAAAATCTTCATGATAACCCCATTTCTGCGCTGCGATAAATAATAAATAGTAGTATCGTGTGTAATAAAATATTTAGTAGGCGTATAGACAATTTTGGCCGCAGCGCTAGCCGATTGCCTTAACGTGCATTTGGAAATCGTCTTGACTTTCCTCTACTTACAATTATAATGAGAGAGGAATGGTATGGCAACAACTATTTTCGAAAAAATTATAAGTATTTTGAGGTTTCTATGCAATTAAAAATTAATAATGAGAAAAAAGAACTGAAATTTCACGGAAGCTATGAATTTCCAGTGTTTGTTAGCCATGAAGTGCTGTCTGATTACGAGAGAGGCGCATTTGCCTGGCACTGGCATCCGGAGGTGGAGTTAACTTATATTGAGGAGGGACAAATCGAATATCAGGTAAATGACACTGTATATTGCCTTAAGGCAGGAGAAGGACTTTTTTGCAATGCAAATGCACTTCACACTGGTCATATGCTGAATCAGGGAGACTGCCGCTATCTTTCCGTTACATTTCATCCGCGAATGATTTATGGCTTTGAGGGAAGTGCAGTTGACAAAAAATATGTAGAGCCTGTAACAAGAAATGATTTGCTTGGAGGACTACATCTTGTGCCAGATACTGAGTGGCAAAAACAGGTACTTTTGTCGATTCAAACTATTGTGACAGATTATGAGGGTCATTTGCCAGGATTTGAGCTTGCAATTTGTCAGACACTTTTGCAAATATGGAATACATTGTATACAAACGTATGGAGTGAAATTTCGCCAGATCCATCGGCTCAGTACAAAGATATTGAGCGTCTTAGAAAGACGATTACTTATTTGCAGGAGCATTATCATGAGCATGTGACTCTTGGAGCTATCGCAGAAAATGTTAATATCTGCGCGAGTGAATGCTGCCGTTTTTTCAAGCGTCATATGAATCAGACGATATTTGAATATTTGCTGGAATACCGCATTGAGAAAAGTCTGCCCCTTTTGATCAAGGGAGAAGACAGTATCACATCGATTGCCCAGATGGTTGGATTTTCCAATCCTGCCTATTTTGGAAAGGTATTTCATCAGGTGATGAGATGCTCACCGAGCGATTATCGAAAGTCTTTCATTTCAAAGACACAGAAAGTATAGTCAGACGATATGACAAAAGTTCCCTAAAGACATCATAATATTTTGGCGATATAGGGAACACAGGTTTGTATTGCGTGAAAAAACTGGAAAAATTTTTTCAAAGTTGCAAAAGCACCCACTACAATTGTGAATTCGATAGACACCAAATACAGTATAAATACATTGACAAAAACACAAGATGTTGTATAATGGTGAGGAACAACTTGATTAAGGGGGCTGCATAATGAAGATTATTAAAAGAAGCGGAGCAGAGGCAATCTTTGATGCAAATAAGATTGCACAGGCCGTGAAAAAGGCCAATGACAGCGTGGTTGAGGCTGAAAGACTGAGCTATCATCAGATCGCTCATATTGTGGAAAAAGTAGAGAAGCAGTGCCTTGCAGTGAATCGTTCCTTAAACGTGGAAGAAATACAGGATCTTGTGGAGAATGCCATTATGCGTGAGCAGGCCTTCTCTGTAGCGCGAAATTATGTAAGGTATCGTTATGAGCGCGAGTTAGCCAGAACACACAATACAACTGATGAACGTATCAAGAGTATTCTTGAGTGCAACAACGAAGAGGTAAAGCAGGAAAACTCAAATAAGAATCCGACTGTAAACAGTGTACAAAGGGACTACATTGCAGGTGAGGTAAATAAGGATTTTACAAGAAGATTTTTGCTGCCAGAGGATATTGTGGAGGCACATGATGCTGGAATCATTCATTTCCATGATACAGATTATTATGCACAGCACATGCACAACTGTTGTCTGATTAATCTTGAGGACATGCTGCAAAATGGCACTGTAATCAGTGAGACTATGCTTGAAAAGCCAAAGAGCTTTTCCACTGCATGTAACATTGCAACACAGGCCATCGCACAGGTAGCCAGCTCACAGTATGGCGGACAGAGTATTTCACTGGCACATCTTGCACCTTTTGTACAGATCAGCCGTGAGAAATTCCGTCGTATGGTTCGCAAGGAGATGGAAGAAGCAGGAATCCCGGTAACAGAGGAGCAGATCAATCTTATCGCAGAAAAGCGTGTAAAGGAAGAGATTAACCGTGGTGTTCAGGTAATTCAGTATCAGGTTATCACGCTTATGACAACAAATGGACAGGCACCGTTTATTACAGTATTTATGTATATTGATGAGGTACCGGAAGGTCAGACAAGAGAGGATCTTGTAGCGATTATCGAGGAGATGCTTCATCAGCGTATCAGAGGTGTCAAGAATGAGAAGGGTGTATGGATTACACCGGCATTCCCTAAGCTGATTTACGTACTCGAAGAGGATAATATTCACGAGGACAGCAAGTATTATTATCTGACAAAGCTTGCTGCAGAGTGTTCAGCGAAGAGACTTGTTCCAGATTATATTTCCGAGAAGGTTATGAAGGAACTCAAAGATGGAAACTGCTATCCATGTATGGGATGTCGTTCCTTCCTGACTGTATATCATGATGAAAATAATAAGCCAAAGTTTTATGGCCGTTTCAATCAGGGTGTTGTCACAATCAATCTTGTTGATGTTGCATGTTCATCAGGAAAGGATAAGGATCGTTTCTGGAAGATCTTTGATGAGCGTCTTGAACTGTGTCACCGTGCATTAATGTGCAGACATAATCGTTTAAAGGGAACACCGTCTGATGTTGCACCTATTTTGTGGCAGTATGGTGCACTAGCTCGTTTAAAGAAGGGCGAGACAATCGATAAGCTGTTGTATAATGGCTATTCTACAATTTCCTTAGGCTATGCAGGTTTATGTGAGTGTGTTAAGTACATGACAGGAACAAGCCATACTGATCCTCAGGCAACTCCATTTGCACTTGAGATTATGAAGCATATGAATGATGCATGTGCAAAGTGGAAGGCAGAGCATAACATTGATTTTAGTTTGTATGGAACACCGCTTGAGTCCACTACATATAAGTTTGCAAAGTGTCTGCAGAAGCGTTTTGGACTGATTCCTGGAATCACAGATAAGAATTACATCACAAACAGCTATCATGTTCATGTAACAGAAAAGATCAATGCATTTGATAAGCTGAAGTTCGAGTCACAGTTTCAGAAGTTGTCTCCAGGTGGTGCAATCAGCTATGTTGAGGTTCCAAACATGCAAAACAATATCGATGCTGTTCTTTCTGTCATGAAATATATTTATGAAAATATCATGTATGCCGAGTTAAATACAAAGAGTGATTATTGTCAGGTATGCGGCTACAATGGAGAGATACAAATTGTATCAGATGATGACGGAAAGCTTGTATGGGAGTGTCCAAATTGTGGAAACCGCAATCAGGATAAGATGAATGTCGCAAGACGTACATGCGGCTACATCGGAACTCAGTTCTGGAATCAGGGAAGAACACAAGAGATTAAGGAACGTGTATTGCATCTGTAAGCTGCACATCTGTAAACATATGCGAATCTGTAAATTAATATAGTGTAAGAGAGACGTGTTGGGATTTTTATCTCATACACGTCTTTTCTTTCATCTTGCCAAGTGCCTTTTTCCATGTTATACTAAAGCGAACATGTCTTTTTGTTTTAAGGCGTATTAAAGGAGAATGAAATGATTTCCTATATTTCAGGAATATATGCCGGACACAGCACAGATGCCGTGGTAATTGAGTGCGGCGGAATTGGTTTTTGTATCCGGGTACCGGAGACTGTTTTGAATCGCCTTCCGGCAAAGAATAGCGAATTTAAACTGTATACATATCTTCATGTGAAGGAAGATGCTATGCAGCTATATGGTTTTATAAGTAAAGAGGAACAGGAAATGTTTGAGCTGCTGATTGGTGTCAGCGGTATTGGCCCGAAGGGAGCACTTGGCATTTTGTCAGCATTGTCAATGGACACACTTCGTTTTGCAATTTATGCACAGGATGCAAAGACGATTGCAAAGGCACCTGGCATTGGAATTAAGACAGCTCAGAAAATGATTCTTGAGTTAAAGGATAAAATTTCGCTTGCAGATACTCTTGGAGAGCAGTCTGCTATGGTTTCAGCTGGTGCTGTGGATTCGAAAACTAATGCAAATCGTGCTGAGGCAATTGAGGCATTGACAGCACTTGGCTTTAGTGCATCTGAGGCAGTCAAAGCAGTCTCTGGAGTTAAGGATATTGAGACACTAAGTACAGAAGCAATAATTAAGGCTGCGTTAAAGAAAACATTGTAAAAACCGCGGTGTCAGAAATTGTGTCTGCAGTGTCTGCTGTATATCTGGCCGAATAACTGCGAAGAAAAGAACAGAGGAACAACATGGAAAGAAGAATTATCACGACCCAGCTCGAAGAAAATGAAAACGTGCTGGAAAACCATCTCAGGCCGCAGTATCTGTCAGAGTATATCGGACAGGAAAAAGCCAAGGAGATTTTGAAAGTATATATAGAGGCAGCAAAGAAGCGAAAAGAAGCACTAGATCATGTGCTTTTATATGGTCCTCCGGGACTGGGAAAGACGACACTTGCCGGAATTATTGCAAATGAGATGGGCAGCAATATTAAAATTACGTCAGGTCCAGCCATTGAAAAGCCAGGCGATATGGCAGCTATTTTAAACAGCCTGTCTGAAAATGATGTGCTTTTTGTCGATGAAATTCATCGTCTGAGCCGTCAGGTCGAGGAAGTTTTATATCCGGCAATGGAGGATTTTGAGATTGATATAATGATCGGAAAGGGCGCGACAGCGCGTTCTATCCGTTTAGACCTGCCTAAATTTACATTAGTGGGTGCAACAACAAGAGTTGGTCTTTTAACAGCACCTCTTCGTGACAGATTTGGTGTTGTGCATAAGCTTGATTTTTATACGACAAATGAGCTTGTGCAAGTGCTTGAGCGTTCTGCTAATGTACTGGATGTTACGCTTGAGAAAGAAGGTGCGTTAGAGCTTGCTCGCCGCTCAAGAGGAACACCGCGTCTTGCAAACCGTCTGTTAAAGCGTGTGCGTGATTTTGCGCAGGTACGTTATGACAGTGTTATCACAAAAGAAGTTGCAGAGTATGCACTTGATCTTCTTGAGGTAGATCGCCTTGGACTTGACAAGGGAGACCGCGCAATTTTAGAGACAATTGCAGATAAGTTTGGCGGCGGTCCGGTGGGATTAGATACAATCGCAGCTGCATTAGGCGAAGATTCAGGCACGATTGAGGACGTTTATGAGCCATATTTGATTCAAAACGGACTGATCGAGCGTACACCAAGAGGAAGAGCAATCACACGTTTAGCTTATGAGCACCTTCACAGACCGGTGCCTAAAGTATGAGATTTTTGAGGGTTTTAAGAACATGGAAAGAAATAGTACAGATGTTATAATAGAAGATAAGGTGTATAAGATCAGCACCGATCAGGACGCATCCTACGTAAGAGAGCTTGCAGAGTATATTAATGAAAAAATGGAGCTTTTGCATCGTCAGTCAGCGTACAGCAAGCAGGCAAATGCTTTTCGCCAGATCATTTTGCTTATGAATATGGCAGATGATTACTGTCACATGAAGCAGCAGGCAGAGGAAGCAACAAGAAAGTACGAGCAGCAGGAAGCAGAATTTTACAATATGAAGCGCGAGATGGTCAATATGCAGATGACAATAGCAAGCTTAAAAAAGCAGTTGCAGGAGAAGCCCAAGACACAGGCAGTATGTCCATATCTGCAGTCGTTAGCAAAAGAGACAGAGGCAAAAAATACACAGACCGCGCAGACATCACAAGAGAAAAAACAATATCCGCCGTATGGATCATTCGCAAACAGTGCAGCGGCACACAAGAAAAAATAAACTATAGAAAAGCCCGGGCAGTGTGCCGGGGCTTTGTGCTTTAAGTCAATAGTTATTAATTAAAGATAATTTACAAGGAAAGGCAGGCATAAAAGATGAAACAAATAGCAGAGCTGCTTGCACCAGCCGGGTCTGTAGAGACGATGTACGCGGCCTTTGCAGCAGGTGCAGATCCTGTATATATAGGAGGAAGCCGCTTTGGAGCGAGAGCCTATGCAGACAATGCAGAGAGTGAATCACTTTTAGATGCGATTGATTATGCGCATTTGCATGGAAAAAAATTATATCTTACTGTCAACACGTTATTAAAAGAACAGGAAATGGATGAACTGTATGAGTATCTTTTGCCTTTTTATCGCCAGGGACTTGATGCAGTGATTGTGCAGGATTTTGGTGTCTTTCGCCGTGTGCGTGAGTGGTTTCCGGATCTGGCGATTCATGCCAGCACACAGATGATAATGAGCGGAGAGCTTTCAGCAGAAAAATTAAAAGAACTCGGTGCAACGCGTATAGTAACACCACGTGAGCTTTCACTTAATGAGATTCGCAGCATTCATAAAAGCTGTGATCTGGAAATTGAGAGCTTTGTGCATGGAGCACTTTGCTATTGCTACTCAGGTCAGTGTCTGTTTTCAAGTATTGCAGGCGGACGAAGCGGCAACAGAGGGCGCTGTGCGCAGCCATGTCGTATGGCGTATAGTGTTGAACAAAATGGAAAAGTGATTTTGCCGCAGCAAAAGGGCTATATTTTAAGTCCAAAGGATCTATGTACAATAGAAATTTTACCCAAACTTATAGAGGCAGGAGTGTATTCCCTTAAAATTGAAGGAAGAATGAAAAAGCCAGAGTACACAGCAGGTGTAGTCAGCATTTACCGCAAGTATCTTGATCGTTATCTGGCAAATCCAAAAGCACCATATCGTGTGTCTGAGGCAGACAAGAAGCATTTGCTTGGTCTGTTTAACAGAAAAGGATTTACAGATGGCTATTATACAAGACATAACGGCACTTCCATGATAACATATACGGCACCTGATTTTCGTGCAGGAGAGGATGTATTCCTTGAAAAGATCCGTACCGACTATATTGGAACAAAATTGAAAGAAAATATAAAAGGAACGGTAAAGATTTATCAGGGAAAACCTGCTATACTATCTGTGACTGCGGCTGCAGCGTGTGAAGATAGTAATGTGAGCGTGCTGCAAAAAAAAGAGATTACTGTCAGTGCAGGCATGGTGCAGGAAGCAAAAAGCCGTCCGCTCACAAAGGAAGCGATTCAAAAGCAAATGGAAAAGCTTGGCGATACTGATTTTTCATGGGAGTCTCTTATGATTGAGACAGATGAAGCATCATTTTGCCCAGTTGGTGTGCTAAACGAGCTTAGAAGAGCAGGAGTACAGTCAATCAAAGATGAGCTTCTTAAAGTATGGCACAGAGAATCTGTCATATCAGGAGAGACTTTCAAAGAGAAAGCACAGAAGACAGTGACAGATGTGCAAGGTTTGGCATTGATTTGGCATGCATCGGCTGAGACAAAAGAGCAATTTGAAGTGCTTTTGTCGCAGGATTGGATTAGTCAGGTGACAATTGACAGTCATATATGTGAGCCAGATCAATATGAGAAATTCGTGCAAAAAGCACATCAGGCAGGAAAAATGTGTTTCTTATATTTGCCAAAGGTCTTTCGTCAGGAGAATGAGCCATGGTATTTAGAGCATAAAGAAATCATTAGTGCTGCAGGCTTTGATGGCATTTTGGCTTCTACGCCGGAGGCGTGGCTATTTGCGCAGAAATATCTGCTGCCAGGAAAGGTATCAGCTGATCATAGTTTGTATAGCTGGAATACACAGGCTGCGAAGGAGCTTTCTTCATGGGGAAATCAATACAGGACGCTTTCTGTTGAGCTAAATAGAAAAGAGTTGGAAGCATCGGCAGATTTGACAAGCGAACTTATTGTGTATGGCAGGCTTCCAATGATGGTGTCTGCACAGTGTATTTGTAAAAATACGATTGGATGTAAAAAACAGCCAGTAGAACTGACACTTGTAGACCGAATGAGAAATCGCTTTCCTGTTAAAAATAATTGCAGGGAATGTTATAACGTGATTTATAACTGTCTGCCGCTGTCTCTGGCCGATCAGTGGTCATCTGTGCGCACACTTTCGCTTCGCAGTGTAAGATTAAGTTTTACTACAGAAACACAAACGCAGATGGCAGAGGTATTAGCTGTATACAAAGAGCTTGCTAAGACAGGAAAGACGTCGGCAAAACTTGAAAATACGACACGCGGTCATTATAAAAGAGGCGCTGAGTAAAAGTGAGGTCAGCAGTATACTAGACAACGAAAGGGAAGAATAGATGACAACATTATTAACGAGTGTATGTAAATATTCGATGATCATTGTGATGATCTTATATACGGTGCTGGCATTTTGGTCACTTCGATATAAGAGTGTTGAAAATATGAGAGGGTGTTATTGGGGAATGAACCTTTTGACCTTTTCATTTTTGACACTAGGTTTTGCTGTGATCGCAGTGAAAGAGAGAAACATACTGATAGTGGGCTACTATGCAGCTATTATGCTTTATTTTATGGTGTATCTACTTGTATACCGCCATATGTACAAAAAAGCAAATTTAGCGCTGCTAAGCCATATGCTTATGTTTTTGTCAATTGGTTTTATACTGCTTACAAGGCTAAATCCAAAACAGTCAATAAAGCAGTATATTATAGTAGTAGGTTCCTCTGTGCTTACACTAATAGTTCCCAAAATGTTTGCAAAACTGAAGGCTGCACGTAACTGGGCAATTGTGATGGGCATCATCGGTATTTTGATGCTTGGCATAGTGCTTGTGCTTGGTAAAATTACAAGAGGTGCAAATCTTTACATCAATCTGGGATTTTTCAGCTTTCAGCCGTCTGAGTTTGTAAAGATAAGCTTTGTATTGCTGATTGCGGTACTGCTTCGTGAGCGCACAGATATAAAGCGTGTACTCTTGTCAGCAGTAATCGCAGCAGTTCACGGAATAATTCTTGTTGCTTCAAGAGACCTTGGTGCTGCACTCATTTTCTTTGTTTCTTACTTGATGATGTTATATGTGGCAACGAAACAGAAAGCTTATCTTTTTATTGGATTGATTGCCGGCTTTTTTGCCTGCATCGCAGCGTATTATCTGTTTGCCCATGTGCGTGTGCGTGTTCAGACATGGCTTCATCCATTTGCTGATTTTTACGGAAAAGGAAATCAGATTGGAAATTCCTTGTTTGGAATTGGAACAGGCGGATGGTTCGGACAGGGACTTTACAAAGGACAGCCATCTAAAACACCAGAGGTTATCATGGACTGTATCTTTACAGCAGTCTGCGAGGAGCTTGGCGGTATCATTGGCATTTGTCTGATTTTAATTTGTATTGCATGTCTGTTAATGTTTATTGCAGTCGCAGCAGAGCTATATCTTCCATTTTATAAGCTGATTGGAATTGGTCTTACAGCCATATATGGCACACAGGTCTTTTTGACAATCGGAGGCGGAATTAAATTTATTCCGCTTACAGGTGTAACACTTCCACTAGTTAGCTATGGAGGAAGCTCTGTGTTAAGTACATTTATTATTTTTGGAATCATGCAGGAACTGTATATCAAACGTCAGAATGAGGTGGAAAGACTTGAGAGAATCAAAGAAAGAGTCCATTATTAACGAGAAAGAAGCAGCTGTAAAGAAAAACGAAGAAGTAAAACCAGAAAAAAAGAATGAAGAAACAGCTGCAGAGAAACAGGAGCAAAAGCCAGAAATCAAAAAAGAAAAAATAAAACAAGAAGAAATAAAACAAGAACCAAAGGCGCAGAAAAAGAGAAAAAACACCACTAAAAAAGGGGTAAAAAAAGAAAAAAAGCCGACAAGCCGCCAGCATGAAATTAAAGTGGCAGGGGGGATATTAGTATCCCTGCTTGGTGCAATGCTTTTGTATTTTATTTATTTTGAGGTGAAAGGAAAGGATGATGTTCTTTCAAGTAAATATAATACAAGACAGCAAAATATGGCACAGCTGATTCGAAAGGGCGATATTGTTACAAGTGATGGTGTTGTAGTGGCGACTACGCAGACAAGAGAGGATGGAACTGAGGTGCGCGCATATCCATACACAAATTGGTATGCGCATACAGTAGGTTATTCCGTGCTTGGTGGCTATGGTCTTGAAGATACTCAGAAGTTAAATCTTCTGACAAGTCATGTTGATTTTTGGACAAAGTTAAAAAATGAGTTTCTTGGTGTTAAGACACAGGGAGATACGCTTGTGACAACACTTGATTCTGGTTTGCAGGATTTTTGTTATAGACAACTTGATGGAAAGACAGGCTCAATTACTGTGGTGGAGCCATCTACTGGAAAGATTTTGGCTATGGTTTCTTCGCCTAATTTTGATCCAAACACAGTAGAGGAGCAATGGAGCTGGCTGACATCAGAGGAAAATACAACGCAGAACATGATGAATCATGCAACGCAGGGAACTTATCCTCCGGGATCTACCTTTAAGCTTATTACATTGCTTGAATATATTCGTGAAAATCCAGATACATGGCAGGATTTTCACTATACTTGCACCGGAACATATACAAACGGTGATTACGTTGTAAACTGTCATGATGGTGTTGCGCATGGAGAACTGGATATTTATGGAATTTTAGGTATGTCGTGCAATGGCGCGTTTGATACGATAGCACAGACACTTAATTCAACAAAATGGCAGAAGCTGGCAGAGGATTTTGGATACAATCAAAGTGACAGAAGTCAGGTGGATTTCCCGTACAAAAAGAGCCATTTTGATATTGCCTCAGATGACAGCGTGTGGTCAAGAATGCAGCTTGCCATTGGACAGGGAACAACAACTGTAACACCGTTATTAAATCTGATGATATATGCAGCTATCGCAAATGATGGTGTAATGATGACACCTTATCTGGTAGATCACTATCTGGATGCAGATGGAAATGTTGTAGAACAGACAAAGCCAAAGGCGCTGCGCAGTGTGTGCACAAAGGCAGAAGCAGAACTGATGGATGAATTTCTAACATATGTTATTACAAATGGAACGGCAGCAG
>OGQZ01001899.1_pt1 | contig 15007 bp, 10 predicted proteins | sample 1553321 | NCBI WGS metagenome assembly OGQZ01 (sample SAMEA2579958, study PRJEB22360) | human gut metagenome | reverse complement strand
CTGTTAGAAGCCACTTCCATAGGAACTACTGTACCGCATGGGAGGGGTAATTCACAGGAGAATTTGATAACTTAAGTAAAATAAGAGGTATAAAACAAATGAAACATATTATATTAGCATCTGCTTCCCCAAGAAGAAAAGAAATCCTGGAACTTGCCGATCTGAAATTTGATGTTATGCCAAGCGATGCACAAGAGATCACAACAAAAACAGCGCCAAATGAAGTAGTTATGGAATTAGCATCGATCAAAGCGAAAGACATATATAAGAAATCAGAGAAACAAAGTATGGTCGTGGGAGCAGATACTGTTGTAGCCTATCAGGGGCAGATTCTTGGAAAACCAGCAGACGAAGCGGACGCAAAAAGAATGCTTACGATGTTAAGCGGACAGACACATGAAGTGTATACAGGAGTTTGCGTCATCGAAGATGGAAAAACAAAAACATTTTATGAAGAAACAAAAGTTACATTTTATGAGATCAGTGATGAGCAGATCGATCGTTATATCAAGACTGGAGAACCTATGGATAAGGCTGGATCTTATGGGATTCAAGGAAAAGCAGCTGTCTTTATCAAAGGGATCGAAGGAGATTACTACAATGTTGTAGGATTTCCAATTGCAAGATTTTTGCAGGAAATCACAAAATAGTTATGTATTTTTTCAAAATATGAGGGGAAAACCTTTGACGATATCTATGAATCTCTGTTATGATGTGAGATAAAGGCAAAAAATAGATATATTGATAGGAAATTTAAAGAAAGGGATTAGAAGAATGGGCAAGATTGCGATCGTAACAGATAGTAACAGCGGAATTACTCAAAAAGAAGGTAAAGAATTAGGAATCTCAGTGATTCCAATGCCATTTTATATTAACGAAGAATTATATTTTGAAGATATTACATTAACACAGGATGAATTTTATCAGAAGTTAAACGAAGATGAAGATATCAAAACATCTCAGCCTGCACCTGGAGATGTGTTGGATCTGTGGGAGAAGTTATTAGAAGACCATGATGAGATCGTGCACATCGCGATGTCCAGTGGATTAAGCAGTTCCTGTGCGACAGCGGCAATGTTAGCAGATGATTACGATGGAAAAGTTCAGGTTGTAGATAACCAGAGGATTTCTGTCACACAGAGACAGTCTGTCTTAGATGCGGCCAAATTAGCGGAAGAAGGAAAGTCAGCCAAAGAGATCAAAGACATCTTAGAAGCAGACAAATTAGATTCCGGAATCTATATCATGGTAGATACGTTAAAGTATCTGAAGAAAGGCGGACGTGTTACAGCAGCAGGAGCAGCCATCGGTACAGTGCTTGGAATCAAACCAGTTTTACAGATCCATGGCGAGAAGCTGGATGCATTTGCGAAGACAAGAGGTGTCAAACAGGCAAAGAAAAAGATGATCGCAGCAGTAAGAAAAGAGTTAGAAGAGCGTTTCCAAGATGGAGATTTTGGTAAACACGCATATCTTCAGTCTGCATATACAAAAGATGAAGAGGCAGCGCTCAAATGGAAAGAAGAACTGATGGCAGAATTTCCAGGAATGGAATTCCAGCAAGATCCGTTATCTTTAAGTGTTGCATGTCATATTGGTGCAGGTGCATTGGCGGTTGCTTGGACACATAAGATTGATGATTAATAGCATTAATCTTCTTTTCATCTCGAAGAAATGTAAACAAAACATGAATTTTACATGAAATCCTTGTGTGATCATAGCACAAGGGTTTCTTTTGTGTTACAATACAGTCAATTTCGATACAATAGATAGCAGGAGATAGATGTTATGGAAATGAAAAAAGTATTAAAATACGCAATGGAGATCGGAGAATGCATGCTAGTGTCAGGAGCAGGTGTTTCAAGGGTAGAAGATACGATTTCAAGAATCTGCAAGGCGTATGGAGCAAAAGAAGCCAATGTATTTTCTATCACATCAAGTATTGTAACAACGATCGAAGATGAAAAAGGAGAAATCTTAACGCAGACAAAGCGTATCAGGTCATATAAGACAGACTTTACCAAACTGGATGAGTTAAATCAGTTATCAAGATATATGTGCAAAGAACTTCCGGAAGAAGAGGAAGTAAAACGAAAGATTTCAGAGATTAAAAAGGGAAAAGTCGTCGTTTTTACAGAGGAAGTTCTTACATCAGCGGTCATTGCAGCAGCATGGACTTCATTTTATGGAGGTGGCATTACAGAAGGAATCATAGCAATGATCGCAGGGGCATTTGTCGCGGTTCTTGCAAGATATATTAAGATCTTAGCACCCAACGAAATGGTATTAAACTTTCTATTATCATTTTTTGTTGCAGCATTTGCATATATCAGTGCAAAATTCGGACTGACGGAGGATTATGGAAAGATCATCATCGGTAATATCATGCTGTTGGTTCCTGGAGTTGCATTTGTTAATGCACTTCGGGATATGATCGGTGGAGACATGATGTCAGGAATCTTAAGAGTCTGTGAATCGATACTGTTAGCTGTATTCCTTGCAGCAGGTTCTTTTATGGCATTGATGTTCTTAGGAGGTGTGTTATAAATGAAAGCAGAGATCATACAGGTACTGGCAAGTTTTGTCGGAAGTTTTGGATTTGCAGTACTTTATAATCTTCGAGGGAAAAAACTTTGTATGGCTGGGATTTCTGGGATGGTATCATGGATCGCCTATCTTATCGTGTGGAATGAGATGCCAAGTACATTTGTGGCGAATCTGGCAGCGGCCGCAGTTGCGACGATTTATGCAGAAACAATGGCAAGGATCTTAAAAACTCCTGTAACAGTATTTTTGATCACGGGAATCATTCCATTAGTACCAGGTGGAAATTTATACTATACGATGAATTATGTCTTGGCAAAACAGTGGCATTTATTTTATTTATATGGGCAAAAAACATTGCTGATCGCAGTGGCGGTTGCGGCAGGGATCATGACAGCATCTTCTGTTTACGGAATTTGTGCATCCGTATGGAAATACTGCAAAAAAGAGATATGAGCAATCTAAGAATAAACCTCACAGATTTTGCATAAGATAAGAAAAACGAAAGTGTGCAGGTATCGTATGGAACAGGATGAAAAGTTTGAAAATCAATTAAATCTTGCTCTGGATCTTAGCGAAGAAGAACGGGAGAGATCCAAAGATTTAGATGCAGGATACGATAAAGAAACGGATCAGTGGGAGATCATATTTCGCTACGCAGGCACACTTGATACGATCAGATGGTCAGACACAACGAGGATCGAACCGTTGAGTATGGGTTATGCGATCGCCTATATAAAAGAAGACGAGTTGGAAGCATTTGGGGCAAATGAACAAGTTATTTATATAGAAAAACCGAAAAATCTATTATTAAGTCGACAGCCATCGATAGCCGCATCTTGTATGTTGTCGGTCAAGAATCCACCTCTTTCATTGACTGGAAGAGGTGTTTTTGTCGCTGTGATCGATACAGGGATTGATATTTTTCACCCGGATTTTATAGATGAAAATGGAGATACTAAGATTTATGCACTATGGGATCAAACGGTCAAAGGAAGTCCGCCTAAACCATTTCTTAACGGAAATCTCTATACAAAAGAAGAAATCAATAAAGTATTGCACTCAGAAAGTGGAAGATACGATTTTCGGAGCAGAGATCGATCTGGGCATGGAACACATGTAGCTTCAATCTGTGCCGGGATAAACGGGGTTGCACCAGAGGCAGAACTGATCGTTGTGAAATTGGGAGATACGAGAGAAAAAGGTTTCCCAAGGACGACACAATTGATGACAGCATTACAATATGTGATCAATGAAGCATCACAGGCAGGACGGCCGGTTGCGGTCAATATCAGTTATGGACATAATTATGGAGATCACAGAGGAAATTCCTTGTTAGAAAGATTTATATCACAGATCGCACAGCAATGGAAATGTACGATCTGCATTGGAACAGGAAATGAGGGAAATAGTGGAAAGCATAAACAAGGAAAGCTGATCAAAGAAGAACAAAAAATCTTATTGGATATTGCACCATTTGAGCAGAATCTAAATCTCCAGATATGGAAAGATTTCGTGGATGAGTTAAGAATACAGCTGGAATCTCCATCGGGAATATCTTATGAGATCACAGATAAACAGGGAAAGTCACAATATGCATATGGAAATACGATCGTCTTTGTATACAATGGTTATCCAACACCGTACAATGTAAGGCAGGAAATATTCCTTAGTTTTATTGTGCAGGAAGGAAATCATATAGAGAGTGGACAATGGAATCTTACATTGATTCCACGAAATATCAGAAATGGGGAATATCAGATGTGGCTTCCGGTATCCTTAGGAAGTAATCAGGAAACTAGATTTTTAGAGCCAGATAAAGAGTTTACTTTAACAATCCCATCAACTGCAGAAAAAGTGATCTCAGCAGGTGCGTATGATGTCAGATATCAGTCCTATGCAGATTTTTCGGGGCGGGGTGATCAAAGATATGGTGTAAAGAAACCAGATCTTGTGGCACCTGGAGTTGGAATTTTGGCAGCAGCACCGGGAGGCGGTGAAAACAGTTTGTCCGGGACGTCAATGGCAACGCCATTTGTCACAGGAGCGGCAGCTCTTTTGATGGAATGGGGGATCATAAGAAAAAATGATCCTTATTTGTATGGAGAGCGGATCAAAGCTTATTTTCATAAAGGTGCAAGGAAAATGAATGGATTTTTGGACTATCCAAACAATGAAATTGGATATGGAAAATTATGCGTGGCAGCTAGTTTGTATAAATAGAAGAACTTACGAAAAAAAATACAAATGATATTTGTAATTTTTGTATCATATTTCCAATTTATATGATAAAATTAATAACACACTGGGAATACGAAAGGGGAAGAGACAATCATGAAAACAGAAAGATTTGATAAGAAACTGTTTAAACAGGAAGTACTCAATAATCTAAAGACTCAGTTCAGAGTTGAGCTTGATAATGCATCCCAGCAGCAGATTTATCAGGCTGTGGCTTATGCCCTGAAAGAGTGGATCATTGAGGACTGGATGGATACTCAGAAGACCTACGAAGAGAAAGACCCAAAGATTTTATATTATATGTCCATGGAATTCCTGATGGGAAGAGCACTTGGAAATAACCTCATTAATATGAGTATGTATGGAGAAGTGAAAGAAGCACTCGATGAATTAGGCGTAGATCTGAATGCCGTTGAAGACCAGGAACCAGACCCAGCACTTGGTAATGGTGGTCTTGGAAGATTAGCAGCATGTTTCCTTGATTCATTGGCAACACTTGGATATGCAGCCTATGGATGTGGAATCCGCTATCAATACGGAATGTTCAAACAGAAGATCAAAGACGGATATCAGGTAGAAGTACCAGATGAATGGTTAAAGAATGGAAATCCATTTGAATTAAAACGTCCGGAATATGCCAAAGAAGTACGTTTCGGTGGAAATATCCGTACAGAATATGATGAAGCAACTGGAAGAACCAACTTCATTCAGGAGAACTATCAGTCAGTCATGGCAGTCCCATTTGACTATCCGATCGTAGGATATGGAAATCATATCGTTAATACATTAAGGATCTGGGATGCAGAAGCAATCACTGACTTCCAGCTGGATTCTTTTGATAAAGGTGAATATGACAAAGCAGTAGAACAGAAGAACCTTGCAAAGAACATCGTAGAAGTATTATATCCAAACGATAATCACTACGAAGGAAAAGAGCTTCGTTTAAAACAGCAGTATTTCTTTGTATCTGCAAGTTTACAGGCAGCAGTAGCCAAATATAAGAAAAACCACGATGACATTACAAAACTTTACGAGAAGATGACGATCCAGATGAACGATACTCATCCAACAGTATCTGTTGCAGAACTTATGAGAATCTTAATGGATGAAGAAGGTCTTGGATGGGATGAAGCATGGGAAGTTACAACAAAGACTTGTGCATACACAAATCATACGATCATGGCAGAAGCGTTAGAGAAATGGCCAATCGACTTATTCTCAAAATTACTTCCTAGAGTATACCAGATCGTAGAAGAGATCGACCGTCGTTTCGTAAACAAGATCCGTGAGATGTATCCAGGAAACGAAGAGAAAGTCAAGAAGATGGCGATTCTTTGGGATGGACAGGTACGTATGGCACATATGGCGATCGCAGCAGGATATTCTGTCAATGGTGTTGCAAAACTTCATACAGAAATCTTAAAGAATCAGGAATTAAAAGATTTCTATCAGATGATGCCTGAGAAATTCAACAACAAGACAAATGGAATCACACAGAGACGTTTCTTAATGCATGGAAACCCATTACTTGCAGATTGGGTAACAAAGAAACTTGGAACAGACACATGGGCAACAGACCTTTCCTTAATGTCAGGACTGAAGAAATATGTGGATGATCCAAAAGCTCAGAAAGAATTTATGGATATCAAACTGCAGAATAAAAAACGTCTTGCAAAATATATCTTAGAACACAATGGCGTAGAAGTTGATCCAACATCCATCTTTGATGTACAGGTAAAACGACTTCATGAATACAAACGTCAGCTGATGAATATTTTACATGTGATGTATCTGTATAATCAGTTAAAGAAGAATCCAAATATGAAGTTCTATCCAAGAACATTTATTTTTGGTGCTAAGGCAGCAGCTGGATACCTTCGTGCAAAACAGACGATCAAACTGATCAATTCTGTAGCTGATAAAGTAAATAATGATGCATCCATTAAAGGTAAGTTAAAGGTTGTATTTATTGAAGATTATCGTGTATCTAATGCAGAATGGATCTTTGCGGCAGCAGATGTCAGCGAACAGATTTCAACAGCATCCAAAGAAGCATCAGGAACAGGTAACATGAAGTTCATGTTAAATGGTGCACCAACACTTGGAACAATGGATGGAGCGAATGTAGAGATCGTTGATGAAGTTGGAGCTGAGAATGCATTTATCTTCGGTATGAGCTCAGAAGAAGTTATCAATTATGAGAATAACGGTGGATATCATCCATATGAGATTTACCAGAAAGATAAAGACATCCATGAAGTCTTAGATCAGTTAGTAGATGGAACATATGCAAATGGTGATCCAGAACTTTACAAAGATCTGTACCAGAGTCTGTTATTTGGTGATACAGGAAGCCAGGCAGATATGTACTTCATCTTAAAAGACTTCCGTTCATATGCAGAAGCTCAGAAGAAAGTAGAAGAAGCATATAGAGATACAAAAGGATGGGCTAAGATGGCGATGACCAACACAGCAGGATGTGGCAAGTTCTCATCTGACCGTACAATTCAGGAATATGTTGATGATATCTGGCATTTAGATAAGATCAGATAGTCTTATATAGAGTCTTGAAATATAGTATTGAATATGATAAGTTAAGAGGAAGAGTTCCCAAAGGAGGAACTCTTCCTCTGTTCATGTAAAAATAGATGATAAAATATTTCAAAAAAATTGCAAAAATATTAAGAATGTGTTAAAATTTGAATGTAAAAAAGAAATATCAAGAATAAAGATGAAAAACAAAGAAAGGGAGTAACAAATGAGGAACATTATAAGGAAACTTGCAGTGTGCTTTCTGGCATGGATATTGGTCTGCACAACAGTTGTAACTGGGCATGGAATGCATACGGCAAAAGCAGCACAGACATTTAAGATTCATTTTATTGATGTCGGATGTGCAGATGCTGCGTTATTACAGTATGGAGAAGGAACAGAAGCAAAGTATGCATTGATCGATACAGGAGCAAACCAGTATCATAATACAAAGGATACGACGATTGATACCACAAAGACACCAGTCTATGAATATTTAAATAAGATGGGAGTAAAACATCTGGAATTTATACTTCTGACACATCCTCATCAGGATCATATTGGAGGTATGGAGAAGATTCTTTCTGATACAACGATCAAGATCGATAAGATTTATGGGAATAATCTGAATATTCAGTACTTGAAAAGCAGCGAGGATAAGAGTAAGCAGTCTTCAGATGAAACAAATTGGACAGAATTTGATACCAAAATATACAAGAATTTTAAAGCAGCTTTAGAAGCAAGAAATAAACTTGCTGAAGAAGCAGAAGACAAAACAGAGAAAGAAAATCTAAAAGTAGATTATGTAGTGCCAACTGCAGGAGAAACAATTAGTCTTGGAGAAGCAAAAATGACATTCTATGGTCCATTAGAGAATGATTATCAATATGGTAGAAAGGTTGATTTGAATACAAGACAGGAAAATAAATATTCTATCGTTACAAAGATCGTTTACGGAAGCAACTCTTTCTTAATGACCGGAGATGCCCAGAAAGAAACGATCGAGAAGATCATCGCGAAGGGATATGATCTGACAGCACAGGTGCTCAAGGAGCCACATCATGGATTTCAGGATGTCACAGAAGAAGAGTTAGCCAATGGCTACCAGTATTCTGATCATAAAACAGTGATCGATGCATCACAGGCTAGTATTGCGATCATCAGTAATGGATACATGAATACAGGTGGTGTTCCATATACAAAAGTCTTAAGAGACTTATCAAAATTAGATGTCTATGAGACAGGAGATCGTGGAACGATCATTGTAACATCCGATGGCTCACAGTTATCTATCCAGACAGAGAAAGGAGATAACCAGCCAAGTGTCAAAGGAAAGGAAAGTGATGATGAAACATCATCGCCAGTGATGAAATCCATGAATATCACAGCAAATACAACAAAGCCTTTGACAGCAACAAGTGTGGATGCTGCGAATACCTATGATCGATACGAAAAGAAGAATATCACAGTAAGATTTTCAGGAGTAGCTCAAGGATTTACAAAATTGACAAGCATTGAATATAAGTTTGTGCCAAAAGGTGTGAATAATAAAACCATAGCATATAAGACAGGAAGTTCCTATACAGTCAAAAATGGAAATTGTGGAAGGTTTTATGTAAGATATAATACACCATTAGGATCAACAGAGATCAAACTTCCTGGATTTACAGTTGATACGAAAGCACCAACCAGTGTGAAGATCAAAGCGAATAAGTCAGGGATCAAAACACTGTCAACATCTGCAAAGAATACTTACAGTAAACGAATCAAGAAGTCTGCCAAATTTACATTTAGTGCCAATTATGGAACTAGTGGAAAATCCATGACACAGTATAAGTTTGTACCAAGAGGAAAAAAAGCTTCCAAGTACAAATGGAAAACAGCAAATAGTGTAACTTATAAGAAAAGAAATAAAAAAGTTCGTTTATATGTAAGATATATTGATAAATCTGGAAATATTACAACAAAGAAGACAAATGGATTTTACATAACTAAGAAATAACAAAGAAAACGCTAGGATGGAAGTATGAAATATTTTACAAAGAAGATCATAGCGGTACTGCTGACAGTGATGCTTACAGGCATCACTGTTTTGCACGTATCGGGAGGTCAAACGATCAAAGTTAATGCAGCACAGACATTTAAGGTTCATTTTATCGATGTGGGGGCCGCTGATGGAGCTTTGCTTCAATATGGAGAAGGAGAAAACGCGAAGTATGCCCTGATTGATTCTGGGGCTTATTCTTATGAGACAACAGATCACGATACGATCGATGTATCAGACCGTGTGCATCAGTATTTGCTGGATCATGGAGTAAAACATCTGGAATTTGTTGTTCTTACTCATCCACATGGAGATCATATCGGTGGAATGAAAAAGATACTAGAAGATAAGAATATTACGATCGATACGATTTATGGAAATCCATTGGAGTTTGAATATCTGGAAAGCAGCGAAGATAAAGAAAAGCAAACAGAAGAAACAGCCCGATGGACAGCATTTGATACACAGACTTATCAGACATTCAAGAAGAAACTAGAGAAGAGGAATTCATACAAAGATGCATCATTGCATATCCAGTATGTTGTGCCACAGGCCGGAACATCCGTAAAATTAGGCGAAGCGGTAATGACCTTTTATGGTCCGTTAGATAATACCTACAGGTATGGAAGAGCACAGGATGCACCCAATTTAAATACAAGACAGGTAAATAAATATTCGATAGTGACGAGGATCGTTTATGGCAGTAATTCATTTTTAATGACAGGCGATGCACAGCAGGAAACGATCAAAAAGATTGTAGCTAGAGGTTATGATTTAAGTGCACAGGTATTAAAGCAGCCACATCATGGATATCAGGATGTTCGTTTGCAGGATAAACCGAAAGGTCGTTATGTATACGATTCGGATCATAAGTATCTGATCGATCGAACAGGTGCAAGTATTGCGATCATCAGTAATGGATATAAAAATGTAAATCAGACACCAGAGAGCAATGTACTTCGTGATCTGTCAGGAATGGATGTTTATCAGACATCAGATAAAGGAACGATCGTAGTATCGTCCGATGGTAAGAATCTAAGTGTGTCAGCACAAAAAGGCGGTAATGTACCAAGTCATGCGGGATATGTAGTGAAACAGAAGCGTACCCCTTTGATGCAGAAAGTTACAGTGCAGGCAAATACAAAGAAGAAAATGACACCACTTCGTTCCGATGCCTCAGCAGCATATCAGCATTATGAGAGAAAAAACATCAAGATCAGGATTTCAGCACAGGCAAAAAGCTTCACAAATCTAAAACAGATTCAGTACAAATTTGTGAAAAAAGGAACTTCCAAAGGAAGTGTACCATACAAAACCGGTACGACATTAACGCTCAAAGACGGCATGATAGGCAGGGTCTATGTGAGGTTTGTCACAGATGCAGGGATAGATGAGATGCAGCTTCCAGGAATCGCAGTAGATAAAAAAGCACCAACAAAGACGAAGATCAAGGTTAACAGATCAGGAATCAAGACATTGAAAACGTCAACAAAAACGTCTTACAATAAAAAAATCAAAAAGTCAGCCAAATTTGTATTTTCAGCATCCTATGGAATCAGCGGGAAATCAAAGACACAATATAAGATCGTGCCAAAAGGCAAAAAAGCATCCAAATATCGATGGAAAACGGCGAATAAGATAACCTATAAAAAGAAGAACAAAAAAGTGAGTATCTACGCAAGATTTATCGATAAATGTGGAAATATCACACAGCGAAAGAGTTCTGGATTCTATATTACAAAATAAGGGAAGAAAGATATAGGAAGGCTTAGCTTGTATGCGAAAAGAGAATTTGTTATACTAAGAGGCAGAAGAATTAAAAATGCAAAGCAGGAGAAAGATTATGAACAGTAAAGGAAAAGGAATCATTACAGCAGTTATAGTTGTCCTGATCGCACTGGCTGCTTTTTGCGGATTTGGATATATCAGCCAAAGAATGACAGCAAGCGAAGGAATTACATATCTTGATAAGAAAGAATATCAGAAAGCATACGAACAATTTGACCATGCAGCAGGGAAATTCACTCTCATTTTCACAAAGCAAAAGAAAGATGTTTTATTCTACGAAGGAGAGGCTCTTTATCAGATGGGAGAGTATGGGAAAGCCATAGAGATCTATGATGAGCTGATCGATCATGGAGAAAGCAGGGCATATTCTTTGAAAGCATATTGCCTTGCCCAGCAGAAGAAGCTAAACAAAGCAATAGATGTATGTGATCAGGGAATAAAAGAGCATCCAGACGATGGAGAGATCTATTGTACAAAATATGCGGTGTTAGCAAAGCAGGAGAAGTATACACAAGGGCTAAAAGTGATCGAGAGAGCATTAAAACAGAAGGAGCTTGAGAATAAGAAGGAAGTTTTATTCGCTAGGATCAGTGCGTATGAATCCATGTTTGATTTTGATACAGCATATCGTTATGCAAAAGCTTATGTAAAAGCCTATCCAAAGGATGCAAATGGCAAGAAAGAGCTGACATTTTTGGAGACACGATAATTTCGTGACAATTTCATGATAAGAGTTAGGAAGGACGAAAGTCCTTCTTTTTTTTGTGCAGAAACAGAAAAGATCAATTGAAAATTGTGCAAAATATACAAAAATAGAAAGCAAAAATCATGACTTTATACAAAAAATAAAATTTTACGAAAAATAAGTTGACGAAATTTAGGTTTATGACTATAATCAAATTACAAAATAAAATTTCATATAAGACAAAAGTGAAAAAATAAATTTTGTTAGGGGGAAAGTTATGAAAACAAAGGCAGTAAGACTTTACGGAGAAATGGATTTAAGACTGGATGAATTTGAACTGCCAGAGATGCAAGATGATGAAATTATGGCAGAGGTTGTAACAGACAGCTTATGTATGTCCAGTTACAAAGCAATCACCCAGGCACAAAAACACAAAAAAGTACCAGATGATATCAGTGAAAATCCGATCATTTTAGGACACGAATTTTGTGGAACGATCAAAAAGGTCGGTAAAAAATGGAAAGATCAGTATCAGGAAGGTGACAAATTTGTCATTCAGCCTAACATTGGAGATATCAGAGGCTATGCCCCAGGATATTCTTTCCATCATATGGGAGGGGATGCCACAACGATCATCTTTTCTGATCAGGTTATGGAAAATGGTTCACTATTAAAATACAACGGAGATTCCTTCTTTGAAGGATCTCTCGTTGAACCACTGTCATGTGTCGTAGGTGCATTTAATGCACAGTATCATATGAAGAAAATGTATTCATATGAACATGTGATGGGAATTAAAGAAGGTGGAGCGATCGCACTTCTCGGTGCAACAGGGCCAATGGGATTTTTAGCGATCGACTTTGCAATCCATGGACCAAAGAAACCAAAGACGCTGGTTGTCACAGGAAGAACACAGAAGAAGATTGATATGGCAGCAAGGTTATACAAAGTAGAAGAAGCAAAGAAGAATGGTGTAGATCTTGTATACGTCAATACAAGAGATATAGCAGATGTCAATAAAGAGCTACGTAAATATTCAGAAAAAGGATTTGATGATGTCTTTATCTTTGCACCAAATGAAGAAATGGTAACATACGGAGTTAAAATGTTAGCATTCGATGGATGTTTGAATTTCTTCTCAGGGCCTGCCGATCAAGAATTTTCATCCAGAGTAAATTTCTATAATATTCATTATAATTCTACACATTTTGTGGGAACAAGTGGTGGAAATACGGAAGATATGAAACAATCCATTGAACTGATCGAGAGCAAGACAGTCAATGTTGCAAAGATCGCAACACATATATTAGGGCTTGACCATGCGGTTGAAACAACAAAGGCGTTACCAGAACTTGAAGGAAGTAAAAAAATTGTCTATACGCACAAAAAATTTCCATTAACAGAGGTTGACAAATTCGATGAAAACAGCGATGATGAGTATATCAGAGAATTAAAATCAATCGTAGAACGCAATGGTAATTTATGGAGCGCAGAGGCAGAAAGGTATTTCATACAGAATGCTCCTGAGATTTAGAAGGGAGTAGTATGAGTAGTGATATCTTAGTTAGAGACCAGATTTTTTCAACATATGATAGTTTATATGATGCAGAGAAGAAAGTAGCCGATTATCTGATCAGTCATCCATCCGAAGCAATCGAGATGTCTGTATCAGAACTTGCATCTCACTGTGATGCAAGCCAGGCAACGATCATCCGTTTTTGTAAGAAGATCGGGTGTAAGGGATTTCATCAGTTGAAGATCAAGCTGGCCGGAGAACAACGACAGCAGGAAGAACAGGTGATATCGAACGAGATCGATATCGATCAGATGGACAAATCACTCAATAATATCATGATCAGTAAAGTGGAAGAGATCAAAGCGACGTTTCACAATTTTAATCCAGAAGAATTAAGAGAGATCGTGGATCTGATCATACATGCCAATCTGATTGAATTCGCTGCGATGGGAGATACGATCCCAATCGCACTGGATGGATCTTACAAGTTCAATCAGTTAGGATTGAAAGCAGTTAGTTCAACAATCTGGGAGAGTCAGGAAGCATTTTCCAGAACTTTGAGAAAAGGTGATGTATTTTTTGCGATTTCCGCCTCTGGGGCATCCAAAAGACTTGTGAAGATGGTAGAGATCGTGAAAGATAATGGTGTAACAACAATTGCGATCACCAATCAATCCAAATCGCCACTTGCAGAGTTATGTGATCATGTTTTGCTGACAGCAACAAGAGAACACATTTTCCATGATCAGGTTAGTTTCACAAGAATGGCAGCGATGTCAGTGATCGACACACTGTTCTTATTACTGTTCTCCACAAAATGGGATTCATTTGAGAATGTGGCACAACACGAGCAGTCTGTTGCAGAAGAAAAATTATAAAAGGAGATCATAACGATGAATAACGATTGGTTAGAATTAGAAGGGAAGACAGTCATCGTCACAGGCGCAGCATCCGGAATCGGGAAGGCAGTTGCGCAGGAGTTTTTGAATATTGGGGCGAATGTAGTTATTTCTGATATGGCAGAGAATGCACCAGAGATGGATGCAAAAGAAGGCCAGTTATTATATGTAAGAACAGATGTAACAAAAGTTTCTGATGTTGAAGCTATGGTAGCAAAAACAATAGAAACATTCGGAACAATTGATGTACTAGTGAATAATGCAGGAATCAATATTCCACGTCTGTTAGTTGATCCAAAGGATCCAAAAGGACAATATGAATTAGATGAGGCAGTATGGGATAAAGTATGCAATGTAAATCTAAAAGGTGTTTTCTTCTGTGCGCAGGTAGTTGGAAGGATCTTGGTTGAAAAAGGTGAAGGTGTCATTATCAACATGTCTTCTGAAAGTGGTCTGGAAGGATCCGAAGGACAGAGTGTTTACGCAGCTACAAAGAATGCAGTAAACTCTTTAACAAGATCATGGGCAAAAGAATTAGGAAAACAGGGAGTTCGCGTTGTCGGAGTAGCACCTGGAATCATGGAAGCTACAGGACTTCGTACGATCGGTTATGAAACAGCTCTGGCTTATACAAGAGGGATCACAGTAGAACAGTTAAGAGCAGGATATTCCAAAACATCCACAATTCCACTAGGACGTTCTGGAAAGCTTTCTGAAGTTGCAGATCTGTGTGTATATCTTGCAAGCAAGAGATCTTCTTA
>OGQZ01001895.1_pt1 | contig 15020 bp, 6 predicted proteins | sample 1553321 | NCBI WGS metagenome assembly OGQZ01 (sample SAMEA2579958, study PRJEB22360) | human gut metagenome | reverse complement strand
TAGAGTTGATTTCTTTTTTGAAGATGAAGAAGTTGCTGGTAGTTTAGAAAAATATAAACAAGATGAAACTCAAACTTTACAATATTTACTTACAAAAACAAATATTAATATGCCAAATGGAACTATTTTAATGATTCCAGATAAAGATAAAATAAAAAAACCTTGGTTGGTTTATTATTTAGAAGATATAAAGGCAAGTGGATATAATAGATATATAGTGTTAAAAATGACACATTATCTTACTTGGACTGCGCGCGATGGTTCTCAACAAGAATCTTGGGCATATATGTATGGTCAAGAAGATAATATGTTAAAAGATGAAATTCGTTCAAGAAGTAGAATGGATACTATCTATGCAGAAAATCTTAAAATGAGCTTTTTTGTAATGCCAACAACACCTAAAATTAAAAAAGATGATTATTTAGAGATAGGCACGGGAGAACTTAAAGAGCAATATCGTGTAACTGGTTATGATATACAATCAACACCAGGCGTAGAATATGTAACTGTTGATCCTACTTATGAATATGATTTAACACCAGCACCTCAACAACAACCAGGTGATTCGGAAGATGAATTTTTCTGGTTAAATGGAGGAGAATAATATGGCTGTTAGAAAATTACAAGAAATGGGTGAAAATTTACAATTAATTGTAAAAAGATTATTGGCAAATCAGACATTATTGAAATTATTATATTATACAGATAAGGATCCTTTATCTCAACCAGAGCTTACAAAAGATATAATCAAAGAAGAAGTTTTTGAAAAACTTGTAAAAATCGTACCAAGACTTACGCCGCGTGAAACGGCTAAATCTGTTATTGCTTTTAGGGTAGTAAAAGGTAGTAAAACTTCCACTAATGATGAATTTCAGAACGTTTCATTAAATTTTGAAGTATTTGTTCCTTTAACTCAATGGATAATGAAAAGTGATAGTTTAAGACCTTTTCTTATTATGAGTGAAATAGAAAAAAGTTTAGATGGTAAAACAATTAACGGTTTAGGTAAAATGTCAACTGGTGGATTTGAAATTAATTTCCTTACCGATGAAATGTCCTGTTACGAAATGTACTTTAATATTACTACTTATGATTAATGAGTTAGCTTTTATTAATGCTCCATTAAATTTTGAAAAAGGAGTAAAAATTTATCCACCAACTGTTAAAGAAGTTATAACTCAATCTTATTTTCCGATTTTTAAAAAATTATTAATGTCATCACAAGAGGATATTGAAGATGATATTGAAGAAAAGAAGAAGAAAAATAAAGAATTTAAAATTGATAAAATTCCAACTCCACTTGAGTTTTTATTTAATTCTATTGCTCAAGATAAAAGAATTGAGTTGTTGGCTAAAGAAGGATTCAGATTTTTTATACATGAGGAAGTAACTTTTTTAATAGAACAAAAAATAGTTATAATAGGTAATTTAGAAAAAAAACTAAAGACTATTAATAATATAGATGAACTTCCAATACTCAATGAAATAAATTTTTTAAAATTTCAGAATTTATTAAGACAAAGTATTGGAGAAAAAATTCAAGAACCTCCCGATCCTAATGAGAATCCTCGTATTAAACGAATGAAAGCTAAGGCAAGATTGCGTGATAAAGTTAAAGCAAAGAAAAATGGAATTCCTCTTAACGTGACTTTAGTTTCAATTTGTTGTATGGGCTTGGGTATTACTCCACTTAATATCGGAGAGATAAGTTACGCTTCTGTATCAGCGATTATGGAAACATATCAAGCTAAAGAAAAATATGAGGTTGATATAAAAAGTATATTAGCTGGTGCAAAAGATGTAAAACTAAAATATTGGATTAGGGATTTAGATAAAGATTAATATATAGGAGGCTATATAAATGGCAAGTATTCTTGATAGATATGGTATTAAGGAAGTTGCGGACGTAACATTTTATAAAATTCAGTCAGATGGAAGCATCGGCGCGCCCGTACTTTATCTTGATACTTTAAAAGTTTCTACTATTGAACAGACTGCTGAAAATACTTCTGCTCGTGGTGGTAAAGGTAACCCAGAATTAATTACTTGGGACTATGGTAAAGAAATTACTGTTACTCTTGAAGATGCTCTTTTCTCTGCTAAGTCAATGGCTATTATGTTTGGTTCTGTTGATACGGATGGAGATGCAGTATTAGGTTCAAGCGCTTCAATTCTAAAAACTGCTCGAAAGGCAGACGTTACAGATGGAAAGGTTACAATTCATGGTGAAAGTATTACTATTCCAACAGAAGGTACATCTTACTACAATGCTGATGGAACTACTGGTACAAGCACTTCTTACGACTATGTAACATTCCCACTTAGCGTAAAAGATGTTAGCGTAATCAATATTTCAGCAGAAACATTCCCAGGTACATATTATATTACTGGAGATACTTATGCAAGACGTGAAACAGATGGATTAGATGAATTCTTCCAGTTTATTATTCCAAAGGCTAAAGTACAGTCTGAAGTAACTTTAACAATGGAAGCAGAAGGCGACCCTTCAACATTCTCTATGAATTTGAGAGTTCTTCGTCCTTCAGATGATTCCATGATGAAGTTAGTAAAATATAATCTTGATGTAGCACAAGGCTAATAAATAAAGTAAAAGTAGGCGGAGGAGGAAATCCTCCGCTTTTTATTTAAGGAGAAAAATTTTATGGAAAATTTAATGGGAATGAAGGAATTGTATGATGTAGTTTTAAAAGCTACTTATCCTATAGAGATGGGAAAAAGAGTAATTGAAGAAGGCGAAGTTATTCTTGCTTTTGATAATATTCAAATAGCTGGATTAAATGAAGTAAAAAATTATGTTGCTGCTCAAGGTGGTTTCGATAATCGAGAATTAGTTACTTGGGAAACAACAAAAGAGCTTCCGTTAAATTTTTCCCAAGGGGTTTTTTCAAAAAATCAATTAGCTTTATTAAGTAATTCAAAATTAATTGATTTTGAACCTAATAATTCGGTAATATTAATTACACATAGAGAACATCATGAAAGTGATGAAAATGGAAAAATAGAATTAAAACAAGTTCCAGTAGGAAAGGCTTTTGTTTATAACGAAGAGACTGGAGAAAAACTTGACCATACTTTGTCTGAGCAAGAAATTACTATTTCTGAGCCGTTTGTTAATGTATATATTACATATGAATCGGAATATAAAAATGGCGGTAGTGTCATTAAAATGGGAAATAGACTATTTCGTGGATATTTAAAATTACAGGCAAAAACGCGATTAAAGGAAGATACAAACGGACGTACCGTAACTGGTATTTTTGAAATACCGAAATTAAAATTAATGTCTGATTTATCTATTAGGTTGGGACGAAACGTCGATCCAGCTACGGTAACTTTTAAAGCCGTAGGAGTTCCAACTGGGGGAAGGGGAACGAGTTATGTTTGTAATTTATACTCCTTGAATGATGATATAGATAGTGATATTTAAGTGTTTATCAGCATTAATTTTAATTAATGCTGATTTTTTATTTTAGGAGGAGAAAAAATAAATGGCAGATAAAAGATTCAATTTGACATTTGATGTTAATGCTAATATAGATCCTATCAAAGCTGCCGCCAATGGACTACAACAAGCCTTTGGCAAACTTAAATTATCTGATAGTTTACAATCAAGTTTAGATAAAACCTTTTCAAAGTTAAATAATGAAATTCAGAATTTTGAAAGTTTAGCTTCTAAAGGTTTTACTAATTTAGGCGATGTATCTAAAGCAGAAAAATCATTCATTAAAATTACCGATCTTTTAGAACAGTTAAAAAATCAAAGTAAATCTATAACTGGTCTTGAACCCGAAAAATTTTTACCAAAAGAATCTATTGAAAGAGTAAATTCTCTCCGAAAATCTTGGGGAGATTTAAAGAAAATAGCTGATAAAGGTATTGAGAATAATGCAAAAATTAAAGCACAAAATAGTGAAATTAAAAAAGCCGAACAAGCTGTACAAAATTTAACTTCTCAATATAATAAATTAAATTCAGAAAATAAAAGTTTAAGTTCCTCAAAAGGTATCAATACCAAACAAATCAATGAGTATAAAACTCAAATTGAAGAAGCAAGAAAGGCACAGGAACAACTATTAGCGTCTGGCGAAAAGAAGAGTGGTGCAGAATACCAAGATTTAGAGCAACAGGTAAAAAGTGCTAATGCAGCAATCGCTCAATTAGAAAAAACAAATCGTTCATATGATACTACTATTCAAAAGAATAAAGCTACAATGAACGGCTTAAAAACTGAAATTTCTTCTACTAATGCTTCTGTAACTGATATGAAAAATGAGCTAACAAAGTTACAGGATGAGGCAAAAAATCCAGAGGGATTAGCACAATTAAGACAGCAGTTAGCTGCATTAAAAAATATTAATATTGATGAAATACCAACTGATTTAGAAGAAATCAAACAGGTAATAGATAATTTAAATAGTGAAGAATTAAAAAAGATTACACAGCGTCTTAAAGAGATTGATACCAGCGCAGAAGGAGTAGCTCCTGCGGTAGATAAATGCGGAGATGCCTTTGACGCTATGAAAAATAGCGCGCAAGGTTTAGATCAGACTGCGCGTGAGGTAGAAAATTTACATAATCAGATATTACAATTTTTCTCTATTGGAAACGCTGTTCAATTATTTAAACGAGCGGTAAAATCTGCTTTTGATACAGTAAAAGAACTTGATGCTACTATGACTGAAACAGCCGTAGTAACAGATTTTACTGTTAGTGATATGTGGGAGCAGTTACCTACATATGCCGCAGAAGCAAATAAACTTGGCGCAGCGATTAATGATCTTTATGGCTCAACAACCCTATACTATCAACAGGGTTTGCAAACTGAAGCCGCAATGGCTTTGGGTATTGAAACTACAAAAATGGCTCGTATAGCCAACATAGAAGCGGCGGATGCTACAAATTTAATGACTGCTGCGCTTCGTGGTTTCAATATGGAATTAAATGAAACTTCTGCTCAAAAAGTTAATGATATTTATTCCGAATTAGCAGCAATTACAGCCGCAGATACTCAAGAAATTGGTGTGGCTATGTCTAAAACTGCATCTATCGCTTCATCTGCTAATATGGAATTTGAAACAACCGCAGCGTTATTGTCACAGATAATTGAAACAACTCGTGAAGCTCCAGAGACTGCTGGTACTGCAATGAAAACAATCATTGCTCGTTTCTCTGAGGTTAAAGAATTAGTAAGTCAAGGTCAATTAACTGGTGAAGATACAGAAGGCGAAATTATAGATGTTAATAAAATTCAAGGGGCATTAAGAAGTGTTGGCATCTCTATGAATGAATTCTTCGCAGGAACAGAAGGATTAGATGATGTTTTGCTTAAATTAGCAAGTAAGTGGGATACTCTTGATTTTACTACACAAAGATATATTGCAACAACCGCCGCCGGTTCAAGACAACAATCCCGTTTTATCGCAATGATGAGTGATTATGGTCGTACTCAAGAATTAGTTAGTGCGGCGTATAATAGTACAGGAGCGAGTCAAGAACAATTTGAGAAGACTTTGGATAGCTTAGATGCTAAATTAACAAAGTTGAAGAACGCTTGGGACCAGTTTGCTATGGGATTAGCAAATAACGAGTTTATTAAGGGCGCGGTAGATGTTTTAACTGGATTATTAAATACTATTAATAGTATAATAGATGGTATTTCTGGTGGAAACGGCTTAGCAAAAAGTGTTTTAAGTTTAGGTTTTGCTTTTTCAGCTTTTAAATTGGGGAAAAATTTCTTAGGTCAGAGCGGAATTGGCGCAAAACTTAGAATGACTTTAGGGAAAGGTACTGAAAAAGACGCTCAAGTTGCTGGAGAAACAGTTGCTCAAAATCTTGGTACTGGTATTGGAAAAGGTATAAAAAATATAAAAACAAAAGGCTTAGGTGGTGTTCTTTTAGAAAAAATTGGCATTACTAAAGCTGCAAAAGATTTTTCTAAAAAAGATTTAACTAAAACTTTTGGTTTAGATCAATTAGATTTTTCTAACGTTAGTCCAGAAGGATTACAAAATTTAAAAAACAATATTTCGTCTCAATTAAACGAATTACCAGAAGAAGTTTCTGCAAAAGTTGATTGGTCAGCTATGGCAAAAGCTCCAGATATGAGTGGTGTTGTTTCGGCGCTTGGAGAAGCTGGAGATAAAGTAAAAATAGTTGGACAAGATGCCCAAAACGCTGGCGCTCAAGTTATGAAAATGAGTGGTAGTATGCAAACTGCTGCTACAGCTTGCACAGCAGCCGGATTAGCTTTTCAAGGTATTGCTTCAATTATGGAATCTTTAGGAGCAGACGACAGCACTGTTGAATTTTTTAGAACTTTTGGAAGTATTTTAATGACACTTGGACCAATTATAGGAATAGTTGGCTCTGCTTTTACGGCTGCCGGTTCTCAAATAACTATTGCTGGTATTTCTGCACAACTTGCTTGGTGGTGGGTTTTCTTAATTATTGCGGCAGTGGCGGCATTAACTGCTGGAGTAATTGCTTCAGCAAAAGCGGCAAAAGAAAATTCATTAGCTGGTCAGATGGAAAAAGCTCAAAAAGCAACTGCCGCGGCAAAAGAAGCTGCTGAATCAGCAAAAACAGCATATGATGATTTATTGAGCGCAAGAAGTGAATATTCTGACTTACAAGCTACTTTAGATGGACTAACTAAAGGTACTAATGAATGGAAACAAGCTCTTATAGAAGCAAATGCTCAAGTTTTAGAGTTATTATCAACTTATCCAGAATTAGCTAAATTTATATCCCGTGGTGAAGATGGACAATTAACCATTTCAGATGAAGGTTTTGATTCATTAATAGAAAAGCAGCAAGCTTCAATGCAACGTGCACAGGCGGCGGCTGTTGCTTCTCAAATGAATGAAACTCGAATCCAACAAAAAATAGATGAAAGAAACGTAAAAGAACAATTTAATGCTGGAGTTTATTATGATAGCGATTCAGGAATGTATCATGATAAATATGGAAAGTCCTATTCAACATTACCAGATGATTATCAAGTTCAGCAAGGTTCTGGTAGTGATTTATCTTTTTATTATGACCAGGAATTAATGGATAAATTATCTAATATTTTAGAAAGTGGAGATTTATCCGATGAAGCTTTTCAACCATTAATTGAAGAATATGCTTTAACTGGTGAAACTGCTGATGAGACAGCAGCAAGATTAAGAGATTTATGCGCGGCTTTAAATGAATATGACGCAGCTTTATTAGCTAATCAGACACAATTACAAGCACAAGCCGAAACTTTATTAATGGCTGGTGCTGACCAAGAAATATTAGATAGTGAATATAATAGTAGTGTTGTTAGTGGCTTTGCTAAAAGAATGACAACACAAGATTATGCAAATAGAGAACAAGAAATATCTGATCAATATTATCAAACATCCACTACCGCAGATGACGAAGCAAGAAAAACATTGATGGAGCAGCGTGAATTAACTGTATCCGGCGATGAAAGTAAAGATCTACAAACATTATATGCTGATTTAGCAGGATTACAAAGTATTGAAGATATTCCTAAGGATATAAAAGATAATAATGATGCTCTTGCTGAACAAATAGGTAAAATGTTAGCTGCCGAAGATCAAATCGGCAAGATGGAAGATTTCCAAAAAAGATTAAATCAAGTTAATAAAAACGACGCTGACGCAGCAAGAAATATTGCTGGTTTAATGAGTGGAGATGCAACTAATTTCACAAAAGCTCAATTAGATCAAGTTGGTAATCTTTCTGATTATGCTAAATCTTTAGGTTATAAAGATGCTAAAGAAATGGCTATTGGTTTAGGATATGGAGATAAAAATTTATCTGAATTAGAACGAGAAGACCAGCAAGCTTTTGCTAAAACTCAAGTGGCTCGTACCGAAGGAATGAGTGACGAAGACTATCAAAAAGCTATAGATGACTGGATAGCTGCAAATGGAACCATTTCAGTAACAGCTGAAATTCAGATGGATATTGATAGCAATCAATATAAGCAGCAAATGCAAGATGCATATGATAAAGCAACTGCTGGATTACAGGCTAAGGGTATAAAAGAAGATAATTATAAAGATCTATCTATTGATACTATTTCTAACTTATCTAAACAGACTGAAAATATGTCTAATGAAGCAGCTCAAAAATATGTTGAAAATTTCAATAAGGTATTATCAAGTTCTAATTTAGGAGAAAGTGGTACAAAACAACTTGAAAACTATTTATCTACTGTTGATTGGTCTAATATGACAGATGCAATTCAAGCAATGGATTATATGCAATCAATGGGGGTAGATTCTGATGTAATTCAAGAATATTGGAATATTGCTACAGATGGCGCTAATACATATGTATCTACTTTATCGGAAATTCTATCTTTAACAGATAGGATGCAACAAAAACTATCTTCTGTTGCAGATATTTCTTCTCGACTTGAAGAAGGTACTGCTTCTTATGAAGATATGCAAAAATTAGTTGAAGCCGGAGCAGATATAGGCGATTTTCAATTAACACCAGAAGGCTGGAAGGCTACGGCAGAACAAATTGGCGCTGCTACTGATAAGATGAAAGAATATAATGCTGAACAGGCTCGTGAAATGGCTGATCAGCAAAGGCAAGAATTTGATGAAGCTAAAAAACTTGCTCAATCTGGGTATGGCGTTGCGAATAAAGAATTAACTACTTTTGAAGATGGTGTTTATAAAGGTGGGGATTTATCAACTGTTGGTGGAGACAACGAGGGATTAAGAAAAGCTATCCAACAGAATGTGGCGACGCAACTTGGTATTCAACAAGGTGAAAATGAAACTGAGGAAGCATTTTTAACCAGATTACAAGCGGCTTATGATAGCTATATATCTTTACTAAATAATGGCGAAGATATACAAATCATTGCTGATAAACAAGCTGCCATGGCTGAGGCTGCTAAGTATACTGCCGCGGAAAATGAAGCAAGATTAGCTGGCGGGGGTATAACAGATGCAGAAGCAGAAAGTATAATTTATTCTGCACAAAATGAAGCTGTCGAAGCAGGATTAGATGCTAATGAAATGATGCAATATGCTGATGCTTTACGTCAAGTACATACTGAATTAGATGAAGTTACTGCTGCACAGGTTGCTTTAGCAAATTCAAAAATGAATGCTGGTCTTGGTGAGATTATAGATTCTTATGATGAATGGTCAGCTGTCATTGATAAAGATACTGGAGCATTAAAGGATACTTCGGCTGAAGGTGTTGCTACATATAATAAATTAAAAGCTTCTGTTAATAAGATGCTAAATACATCTGAAGATTTATCTGATGCTTTCTGGGATAATGCTGATAATATGAAAAATATTAAAAAAGCGGCAGAAGGCGATACAAAAGCATTAGGTGAATTACAAAAGGCAGCAGCAAAAGATTATATATTAAATATGAAAATGGACGGCAATATTACTGAGGAAGGTATTACTGCCATTGATACATTTGCTAATTATTTAGATACATATGAAATGCCAACTTTAGATGCTGGAGATATATTGGATGATACAAATTTTATCAAAAAAGCCAATGAAATGATTACTGCATCTAATATGACGGCAGAACAAATATCAAACGCGTTTAAATCAATGGGGTTTGATGTAAAAATTACATATCAAAAAGAAACTCGTAACGTTCCAAACGAGTATACTGAAAGAGTCGTTGATGAAAGAGATGAACAAGGGTATCCAAGTAAATGGCATACTAATACGTATCAGTCTGGCTCAACACCAATAACTGCTGAATTTCCTGTTTTAGAAACATTAACTTCTACTGGCTCTGGTGGCGGTGGTGTTTCTACCTCTAATAGTTCTGCCGCGGCAGGTAATAAAGGTGGCGGAGGTGGAGGTGGCGGTGGTTCCAAAGAAGACACCAAAACTTGGAAAAACCCCTATGATAAATTCTACAACACCACAGAAAAAATCAACGAACTTCTACGTCAACGTAATAAACTCGAATTAGAATTTGATCGATTAGCTTCACGAAACGCAACCACAGCGGCTCAACTAAATAAAAACCTTCGAGCACAGCTTAAAAATCTTCAAGATCAAGTAAAATCTCAAAATGTCCTAATTTCTGGAAAACGTAAACAACTTCAAAATGCCGCCAACGCGACAATGTCTGTTGAAGAAGGTAAAACAATTTCCTTCCAAAAAGCATTTGAAAAAGCTGGTGGTTCAGGAAGTATTTCAAAATATGGTATATATAATGAAACAACTGGACAAATTGAAATTAACTGGGAAGCACTTGAAGCATTACAGAAGAAAGATGCTGAACAAGGCGAAGCTGTAGAAGCATATATTAGTTACCTTGAAACTATTTCTGGTGAATTAGAAGAGGCTCAAGATTCTTTAACTGAAATTGAAGATAATATAATTGCTCTTGTTGATGCACAACTTGACGCAAGAGTTGAACTTTTAACAACATTAAAAGATGCTATAGTAGAACAATATCAGCGCGAGATTGATAAATTAAGTGAATTAAATGATACTATTAATGATTCCAACTCAAATATCTTAAATGGTATCCAAGAATCAATAGACCTATCAAGACAAATTAGAGATAATACAAAAACTGAAGAAGATATTGCTGAAAAAGAAGCAAGATTAGCATTTTTACGCAGAGATACTTCTGGTGCGAATGACCTTGAAATTAAGCAACTTGAAAAAGAATTGGAAGATGCAAGAGAATCGTATAGTGATACTTTAATTGATCAAGAAATTGATAGATTAAGTAAACAAAATGATGAAGCTGCTGAGGCTCGTCAAAAACAAATTGATTTAATGCAAAAACAGCTTGATTATTGGCAGAGTAGTGATTATTTCAATAGTATTATTGAAGCTATGAATGAAACCGAAGCGTTAGAGTTGTGGAAAGAAATTCAAGATTTTAATGATAAAACGGAAGTAGAAAAAATTTCTCTTATGAGAGAATGGAACGCTCTTTGGAATAAAGGTAATGCTGGCAACGCCGAACTCGCTGCCGCAGATAGTATGTACAAAGGTGATAAATATACATTAACCGATTCAAAAGGTAACAAGTATAGTAATATGACTTATAATTCATCTAATGATACTTGGTCTAATGGAAAAGTTACTATTTCTGGTTCAGATATTAGTGGCGCGGACATTGTTAATAATACAATTACTACGAAGAAAGATTTGTCATCAAAACCAACTCCAACCACACCTACCCCAACATCTACTCCAGCAGAAACTTATCCTTATGGGAAGGCAAGCGAAACTTCTGGGAATATTAAACAAGGTGCAAAAGGAAACGCTGTAAAAGCTATTCAATATGCACTAAATAAATTAGGTTATGGTAATTCAGGAACCTCATCAGTAGATGGTATTTTTGGTTCAAATACTGCTAAAGCAGTAAGGGCGTTCCAAAAAGCAATGGGTATTAAACAAGATGGTATTGTTGGAAAAAATACTCGTGAAAAGTTCAAGGCTAAAAAATATCTTACTGGTGGTTTAGCAGACTATACTGGGTTAGCTTGGTTAGATGGTAGCAAATCTAAACCAGAATTAGTATTAAATGCTAAAGATACTGAAAACTTTATTGTATTAAAAGATGTACTTTCTGATATTTTAAAGGGAAGTTCATCACAAACAAAAAATAGTGGAGACAATTACTATGATTTCCACATAACAGTAGAAGAAATTGCTAATGATTACGATGTAGAAAAAATGATTCAGAAAGTTAAAGAAGAAATCAATAATGATGCTCGTTATCGTAATGTAAATGCAATAAACTTATTGAGATAAGGAGGACCTGAGAATGGCTTTAAGTGGAGACTTTATTGGTTTTACTTTTAACGGAGTCCATTCTTCAGATATGGGTATTATAAGAACAAGTGATGGAAGTAGATTTAATGAAAATCTACTTCCCACTTCTACTGATAAAACAGTACAAATACCTGGAGGAGATGGAACATATTATTTCGGAAGTAATTATACACAAAGACAAATTCCGATTTCAGTTGCCACAGATGAATTAACCGAAACACAATTTAGACAATTAAAACAATGGTTAGGTGATAAACAAATACATTCATTAGTATTTGATGAAGCTCCATATAAAACATATATGGTGAAAACCAGTGGTACACCTACATTAAAATTTATTTGTTTTGATAATATAACTAAAAATAATGGTGAAATGACAGTAGATAGAGTGTATAAAGGAGAGGGTTCCCTTCAATTTATTGCTTATTTTCCATTCGCGCGCTGCTCTAAAAAATATTTATCTGAATATTCTGATTCAAACAAAGAAGAATGGGCAACAGCAAGTGGTTTACTAACTGAACAAGGAAGTTATGATGGAACTGGTACAACTATAAGCCTATATAATCCTGGAGATTTAGAAACAGACTTTTTCGCTTATTATGCAAGGATTTCTTTGGCTGAATTAAGTAGAGTATATATAGATTCAAATATTTTGAGTTTTGATTTTAGCTCTAATGATAATGTCACAGATACTTATATTAGAATTAATAGTAAAGCAAATTTGATAGAAGGCTGTGATGAAAATTTCCAACCTACTGGAACCTTATATAATAAATTTATTACAAGTGGAGATTTCTTTAAAATACCAACTGGTGAAAGTCAATTATTATCAGTCGGCGCGAACTGTGTAAAAATAGAGTATGATTATCTTTATTATTAAAATGGAGGCTTAATAAATGAGCATAAAAAAGGATAGATATGAAATTAGTCTTTGGGAAGATTATATAGTATCTGCCCAAGGAGAGGGAGAAAATTTAATTCCAGAACATTATGAAGAGAGAAAAATTGCTACCATAGGCTCAGATAATATGACTGCTCAGTGGCGCGCGACTGAACCAAAATTGGTAAGTAATGTTAATGGTACAAACACTCTTACCTTTAAAATGTATTATCAATTTATTAATACTGAAACTGGTAAAAAAGAACAAAATCCAATGCTTGGACTATTGGTCAATGAAAGAAAAGTTAAGTGCTTCTGGAAAAATAAATGGTATGATTTAGTTATTAAATCTTGCCAAGAAGATTCAAATGGTAAATCAATTACTTATACTTGTAAAGATTTGTTTATTAATGAACTTAGTAAGACTGGTTTTGATTTAATTTTTGATACAGAATTAGAAAATAATCAAGGGACTGTTAATGAATTAGCTTCTACTATATTGGAAGGAACAGATTGGCAACTCGGCGCAAGCGATGTTATTAAACAATATGTTGAAGAACCAATATATGAGGTTTTAACCGTAAATGACTTTCCTACCGAAGAAGGTGTTACAGTAACGGCAGGAAATAAAATTTTAGTATTTTACTCTACATTTACCAATCGTTCAGATTTTTTCCAATTTTGGTATGATGATACGCAAGCATTTTTAACAGATAAGAGTAGTATGTTGGTTGATAGTGGTGAATGCTTATCAGTTAATGCTACTTGGGAAGAAGTTACATATAATAGTATTCCATCTTGGCAAATTAGTGTAGATGGAACGATTATTTGTTATATTTCAAAAAGTGCTGAAGTATCAGAAAGATACCATGCAAAAAGATTAGTTCGTTCTCAAGTTCAAGTATTAGATCCATTAACCGATAAATATGTTTATAAATATACTAAAAAAGACACTGGTAAGACTGTATTTGGATATACTGAAACAAAATATGATGATGTATTAACTGTTAATAATTATATTACAAATAGTCAAGATTTTGGCTCTACAACTGGCTGGTCTGGTAGTGGAATAACATTTCAATTATATCCATTGTTTACAGCTAACATTACTACAGATTATGAAGCAAAAAGCTATTTAAGTATTCCAAAATCTTTAGTAGCATATAACAGTGGTATAAAAGATTTTCGCTCATATATAAATGATGGCTTTACAAAAAATGAAAAATATATCTTTAGAGTTAAAGCTATGACTGATTCTAATGGCGCGCCGTCTGGAACATATTGTACTACTTCTAATATATATTTAACTCCATGGATAGGCAAATATACCCTTAATGCTTCGACTAATACCTATACAAGAAGTGGAAATAATTATTTTTCAGTTAGTTCTGCTTCTGCTAATGGAGATTGGATTGAATATACTTTAACTTGTTCAACAAGTGCAACTTATGAAGAATTACTTAAATTAGGTTTATTTATTGATAATTCTAATAGTTCTTCTGGGACTCGTTGGATTGAAAATATTCAATTTTTTAAATATGCTTCTGGGACACCAGTTACTCAAGAATATAGCTCTACTAAAACTTTTGTTGAAGACGATGTAGTTTTATATAATAGTAATTATTATATTTGTATTAGAGATAATGATGGAATTATTCCTACTAATACTACCTATTGGAAGAATTTAGGTGTTGAAATTTCCCAAATTCGTATTAATCCTGGTAGTTTTAACACACAATCTTACGCTAATATTATTTGGAAATTTTATGAAGCTGGTCAATCAGTTATTAAAATTAGTGATTTAGTATATCTATATAGTGGGGATGAAGTTAGCTCAAAAGAATATATTTCTAATAATCTAACTCCAATTTATAATGAGAATTACGAAAAAATCAGAAGTATTACTGGTAAAAATTCTAATAGATTTAATCTACTACAGTCTTTAGCTGAAACTTTTGAATGTTGGATAAAATTCGAGATTGAACATGATGAAGAAACCGGGCGTATTATTTATAAAAATGGTGTCCCACAAAAATGGGTAACTTTTGTAAGTGAAATCGGCGTTGAAACTGGAATCGGTTTTGTCTATGGTATAGACTTAAAAACTATTTCTCGTACAATTAATTCTGATTCAATTACTTCTAAAGTTATAGTTTCTCAAAATAATAATGAATACGGAAAAGATGGTTTTTGTACTATCGCCCGCGCGAGTGAAAACTATCCAAGAGTAGATTATATTTTAAATTTTGATTACTACATCACACAAGGTTTGTTAAGTCAAGGACAAATTAATAAAGATTTATATTCAAGCGTTGAACAAATTG
>OGQZ01001876.1_pt1 | contig 15134 bp, 9 predicted proteins | sample 1553321 | NCBI WGS metagenome assembly OGQZ01 (sample SAMEA2579958, study PRJEB22360) | human gut metagenome | reverse complement strand
CCCCCGCCGTATTGCGGTACGTCGCATCGAGGAACATCAGTCCGCCCATGAGGCGCGTGCCCTTATGCGGCTCGCCGACGACATTCCACTCAATGCCGCGATGGCGCACTTCACCGCTCGGCGCATAACGGTTCGTCGCCGTGTCTTCGATGAGCGTCGGGGACTTGATAGCAAAGGCCGAGAGCGTCGTCGCCCACTTGCCGAAGTCGTACTTCGCGCCGACCTCGTACTGCTTTGTCTTGAACGGTGCGAAGGCTTCGCCGTAGTTTGAGGCATCCGTATCCGTGACGAGAGAATCGCCGGCATCAAGGCCCTGCATGTAGTTGGCGTAGAGTGAGATGTTCTTCTGCGGCTTGTAGACGACGGCAAAGGCCGGCGTGAAGACCGACTCGTCGTAATGCGTCTTGGCTGCGCCCGTCTTCGTGTCGTAAGTGTCCACCTTGACGCGCTGCTCGCGGCCGCCGAGCACGAACTGCCACTTCTCGTTCGGCGTCGTGATATTATCCGTCAGCGCGACGCCCGTGAACGTGTTCTCGTCGTTCTTCGGTTCCGACCAGCTGTAGGGGTTCTCCGGCACCTGGAAGTCGATATCCCAGAGATTCGTCTTGAGGCCGGACTTGACTGTGCGATTGTTCATGTAGCGCGTGTAGTGGATGCGGTTCGCCCCCACCGTGAGCTCGTGCTTGAGCCCGCCCGTGAAGAACTTGCCGCGCACGCCGACCTCTCCCGAGTCGGCCTTGTTGACCTGATTGTTGTAGGAGTACTTCATCGTCGCATTGCCGAGGCGGTCCGAGAGCGAGAAGTTGTTATAGAAGTACTCCATCTTCGTGTTGCGCAGGCCGTACGAGAAGTAACCCGTCCAATCCTTGCTGAAGTCGTATTCGCCGTGCAGCATGCCGTACTGCTCGTGAATTGCGCGGTAGCCGCCGTCGGCGCCGAACTTCGTGCCGCGCGGCACTTTGAACATGCTCGTCATCGTCGCAAGCGCCTTCGTGCCGATTGTCAGCTGGTACTGCTGGTCCGAGACCTTGTTGTAGACATAGCCATAATCGAAACCGAGGCGGTAGCGGTCGCCCTTGTAGTCCGCACCGATCGTGATGGAATCCGTGCGCACGTGCTCGTCGAACGACGTCTCGCCGTTGCGGTTCAGCACATTGATGCGCAGGCCGGCCTTCCCATCATCCGTGCGGCGGCCGAAGTCGACCTGCTGCGTGAAGACGCTGTCGCTGCCGTACGAGATCTTGACGCGGTTCAGTGGCTCGCTGCCGGCGCGCTTCGTGATGTAGTTGATCGTGCCGCCGAGCGAACCGTTCGGCGCGATGCCGGCGAGGATGGCACTCGGCCCCTTGAGCACATCGACGCGGTCCACGCCCTCGACGCCGCCGTAGAAGCGCGGCGCGATGCCGTAGAGGCCGTTGAGCTGGACATCCTGCTGCTGTGCCTTGAAGCCGCGGATGTTCCAGGCGCTCGACACGCCCGACAGCGTCTGGTCGCTGACCGACGGGTCGTGGACGATGACATCATCGACCGTCGCGACCTGATTGTCCTCCATCATCTTGTTCGTGTATCCCGTGATGTTGAACGGCACATCGAGCGTCGGGCGGTCGCCGAGCACGCCGAGCTGCACAGACGTCGAGACCTGGCCGCCCGCATAGGCAGCCGGAGCCTCTTCATTTTCCGTCACCGGTTCCACAGGAGCTTGCACAGGAGCCGGCTCCGCCTTCGTCTCTGCGGCCGGCTCTGCCGATTTCTCTGCATAGATGTCGCTCGAGCCAAAGTCATAGACCTCATCCTCTGCCGCCGCCATGACTGGATGCATGGCCAGCGGTGAGACAAGGGCCATGCTGGCCAGGGCCAGCGCAATCCTGCGGTACATGATACGTTCTCTCATACTACACCTCTTCTGATCCTTTGATGCTCTTATCCTCTGATTTTCGCCATATCTCTTGATACTCATTATCGTTGAATGAAAATCTTTTCTTATCTTATAGCTGCTGATATCGATTGTCAATACAACTTGTTTAAATTAATTGAAATTAAATATCATTATAATGACCATCCAAAAGGGTCCGCACAAAGATGATAATCACAAAAAAATAAAGAGCCGCAACCCCACATCTGTGGAGCTGCGGCTCTTCATTCTATATCGTAGAGAGAGTTATGAGGGAAAACTAGGTTCAAACGCCCATCACCCTGCACATCGTCAGCCTTCGATGCTGATCGTGTGGGAAGGCTCTGCCTTCTCGGTGAGTTTCGGCATGCAGACGGTCAGGACACCATCTTTGTACTCAGCCGTCGCTTTCGATTCATCGATGTTGTCGATGTAGAACGAGCGGCTCATCGAAGTCGAGCGGCGTTCACGGCGTACGTAATTGCCCTTCTCGTCCTTCTTGTCGTTATCCTCTGCCGTCTTCGTGGCAATCGTCAGGTAATGGTCCTCATACGTCAGGGAGATATCCTCTTTCTTGAGGCCCGGCAGTTCAGCTGTGAGCTCATAGCTCGTGCCGTTATCCTTGACATCGACCTTGAAGTCCGGTGCCTTGAAATTCGTCAGGAACGGCTCATCGAAGACATCAAACAGACGATCAAAAGCATTCTCTTCTTTCGCGAGATCTTTACGCGATGCAAATGGAACCAAACCAAACATAAAGCAAATCCCCTTTCTGCAACTTGCCGGAGTGGCACGCTGATGCGTGTTGCTGTCCGGGAACTCTTAAACATTTTAAATGGAATCTCGGGATTGCGTCCCTTCGGATCTCTCCTCCGGGGCTCTCTCCCTCGCTTCAATTATTATTGTACCACTATTAGTCAAAATGTCAATAGGTCAAATGGTAAAAATTAAAATTTATTTTCTGGTGCCTCGCTGGCATCTCCCTTGGAAAACATCTATAATGAAATAAAACTATATGATTTATGTAACATTATGGTAACATAGAAGGGATCATCCTCATGGCATACACACACAATGCACCTTCAGGCAAACATCCAGTGCTCACAGACCTGCCTCCCATGCAAGTCTTCTTTGAGGCTGCCCAGGAGCAGCTCGAGCAGGAATGGGAGCATCTGCATGCACTGCGCTCCTGTCCTGTCTTCTTCAATATCACGAATTTTCATCTCTACAATGCAACCTACGGCATTGATCAGGGCGACCGCTGCCTGCACCGCATCGCTGAAATCCTCCAGAAGAATTTCCCTGGCAGGCTACTGACGCATCTCGGCGCCGATCACTTCGCCGTGCTCGCCGATACAGCAGATGTCACGGACCGCATCGAAGCGGCCTGCCATGAAGTCCAGGCGTTCATCGCCAACACGAACATCGACCTCAAGGCGGGCATCCGCTACCTGAGCCAGCCGCCTGCCGATGCGCCGCTGAACCTGGCATTCGACAACGAAGCGGCGCTTGCCTGCAAATCGATCCAGAAAGACGCGACACGCCACTACGCTGTCTACACGAATGAGATGGGCCGCCTGCATCACCTCCAGAACTACGTGCGCGAGAATCTCAACAGTGCGCTCGCGAGTCATCACATCAAGGTGTACTACCAGCCCATCATCCACGCACTCAGTGGCAAGATCTGCGGGTTCGAGGCACTGGCGCGCTGGGAGTCGCCTGACTACGGCCTGCTCTCGCCCGCTGTCTTCATCCCGGTACTGGAAGAGGCAAGGCTTATCGACAAGCTCGACTGCTATATCGTCGAACGCGTCGCCGAAAACCTCCACGACCACATCAAACAGGGGCGAAACGTCCTGCCCATCTCCGTCAATCTCTCAAGGATCGACTTCCAGCTCTTCGATCCCGTGGCCTTCCTGGAGAGCGTCCTGCACCGCTATCAGCTGGCCCGCCATCTCCTCTGCCTGGAGGTCACAGAAAATGCACTTGTGCTCCAGGACGATGCCATACGCCGGGGACTGCGCCACCTCCAGCAGGCGGGCTGCAAGGTCTGGCTCGACGACTTCGGCAGCGGCTATTCCTCGCTCAACGTGCTCAAGGACTACCGCTTCCACACGCTCGCCGAGGGCGTCGAGACGAAGGAGCAGGCCGAATTCCTGCGGGATATCGGCTGCGAGAAACTGCAGGGCTTCTACTACGGCCGCCCCCTTCCCGGCAGAGACTGCTACGCATACTGCCGTGAGCGCGGTATGGAGTTTGAGACGATGCAGGAGGCCCTGCTTCTCAGCCAGGCCGGACTCATCGACGTCAATCAGCCGACACCCGTCAGCATTGTCTACGACGATTCGGTCGACCTGCAGTTCCTGCAGGTCAACCAGGCGTACCTCAAGGCACTGCAGAGCATGGGCACGAAGACAATGACGGACAGCAACCGCTTCCTGCAGGCCCCGGATTACCCCATGCACCGGAAGTTCCGCCGCTTCGCCGACCAGGCAATCAAGAGCGGCAGGACCGAGACGATGACGTATGTCGACAACGGCCAGTACATGCGCGTCAACCTCCGGACGATCGCACGCGTCGGTCATCACTACATCCACCGCGCAGAGCTCTACAACGTCAGCCTCGACGAGGCCGTCAAGGACAAGAGCGCCCATCATTTCGACAATATCCTCCGCAACATCCTGCTGATGTTCGAGGGAATCTGGTACCTCGATACGGAGCACGAGACACTGGAAATCATCGAGCCGCTGACGGATGACCGGAAGGGCCGGAGCACGAACCGGGACATCACCGGGACATTCCGCCACTTCGCCGACTACTACGTCCATCCCAAGGATCGCGAGCGCTTCCTGAGCTTCACGGATTACAGGGACTTCCACCAGCGCGCAGCCGAATCGCAGAGCGCAACCATCACAGAGCCCTTCCGGCTGCTGCGCTCCAACGGCAATTTCGACTGGTTCTTCATCACGGGGCTCGCGCTCCTCAAATCGCCCGCCAAGGGCATCCTCTTCTGCATCGCCAGGCCGCGCATCACCACCCCGGAAGAGATCCAGCCACAGCTCTTCGAGATGCTCGAGAGCTGCGGCATCACCTCAGCGTCGTTTGCTGCGGTACAGGAGGACGTCTCTCACGCCCTCTGGCAGGCTTTCCTGAAACACAGCCATGAGAAAATCATCTGGCAAGACAGCTCGCACTGCATTCTCGGCGTGAGCCAGTCCATTATCGACTGGCTCGGCATCCCGGAAGATGCGCTCATCGGCAAGACGCCGCAGGAGCTCAGCTACTGCGTGAACCGCCAGGAACTGTACGCGATGGATGAGCGCGTCATGAGCACGGGAACGACGCTCCGGGACGCCTATCTCCACCTCGTCATCGGCCAGATGCCGCACCTGGCGCACGCCGAGAAGTTCCCGCTCTACCGGAACGACAGGATTGCGGGGCTCATCACCATCCTGCACGATGTCGACACGGAACAGCACGAAACGATGCGCGATGTGAGCGCCTCCGTCACCGACGAAGAGACGGGCTTTCTCAACTACCGCGGCATGGTCATGGTAGGGCTTCGCTATGCCGATGACTTCCGCCTCAACGGCGACGATTACGCGGCGACGCTCATCGATGTGCCGGAATTCGATTCCATCGGCTTGACGTACGGCGAGGAATTCCGCTCGCATCTCTTGCAGCAAATCTGTTCGATCCTGCGAACGATGCTGCCGCAGACCATCACGATCTCTCATATCGGCAGCTGTTGTTTCCTGCTGTTCCAGAAGGCCACCTTCATCGCTTCCCTGCAGAAATCGTATATCGAGATTGCCGATGCCATCCATGCCATCCAGAGCGTCGACGGCTGCCCCTGCACGCTCTACATGCACTACGCTACGGTGCGCGGCTCGGAGGGCCGCAGCCTCGACAGCCTCCTGCAGCTCCTGATCAAGCGCATGCACGAGTCAGAAGAAGAGCAGTACGGCCGGGCCATCTACACGAGCGACCGCTTCATCTTCGACCGCGAGGCATTCGATCACGCCCAGCTCGGGGTCATCGTCTCTGACCCCGAAACGTACGAACTCCTCTACTGCAACCCTTACATGCGCAAGAAGCTCGGCATCACGCAGAACGAGACGCTGGCGGGCAGGAAGTGCTACGAGCTGCTCGCGGGCATTTCTACGCCGTGCAGCGACTGCTGCCTGCCGCAGCTGAGCCGCAACCGTTTCATCTCGCGCGTCTTCCACAATCCGGTCGCCGGCGTGGACTTTCTGCTGCACGACACGCTGATCCCCTGGCACGGCAAGAACAGCCACTACTGCTCCTGCCTGGATCTCGACTACTACCTGTCGAGAGACGTCCGCGTCAATGAAATGCTGTTCCAGGAGGCTTCCATCAACGACGCCGTCCGCCTCGGCATGTACGAGACGGACCCCGTACATGGCATCCGCCAGATGATGGCGCGCATCGGCCGGCAGCTCGAAGCCGACCGCATCGTCCTGGCCGAAGAACAGGGCGATTTCCTCCATCTCACCTATCGGTGGGATGCCGAGGGAATCCTGCCGCTCGGCGACGACTTCCAGCCTGTCCCAAGGTCCGACATGCGCCCCGTCTTCGCCCGCTTTGCCAAGGAGAGCAGCTTCAGCATCCCCGACATGGATATCTACTGGCAGGAGAATCCAGATGTCTCCCCGCACATCCCGGGTCTGAAGCGCGTCGCACTCGCCCGCCTCGCGCTCGACGGCGAACCGCTCGGCTACATCGAAGCCATCAATCCGTCGGACAAAAAATTCCATTACGCATCCGATCTGCTGGCCTCGCTGACGCGCTTCTTCGCAATCCTGCTGCGCAACCGCGACATGATGAAGCGCCTCGACCGCCTGAGCAAATCCGACCAGCTCACAGGGCTGCTGAACCGGCGCGGCTTCAAGGAGTCGCTCGCGTCCCTGCCCGCCGGAAGGTGCATCGCCTTTATCTTCGGCGACCTCAACGGGCTCAAGGAGACGAATGACACGCTCGGCCACGAAGCCGGCGACCAGCTCATCTGCGCCGCAGCCGAAGTCTTCCGCCACGTCGGTCATGAGGGATCCATCTTCCGCATGGGCGGCGATGAATTCCTCATGATGCAGGAAATCGAACGAGAGGAAGATGCCGCACCTCTGCTGGAACGGCTGCAGGCGCACTTCGAGGCGTCAAAGATCAGCATTGCACTCGGCTGTACCACAGCTGTCACGCCGATCGACAACATCGATGATGTGCTGAAGCAGGCCGATGCTCTGATGTACCGCCAGAAACTCGAGCAGCATCGCCAGAAGAACGACTTCTAGAGCGCCCTGCGGGCAAAGCAAAGAGCCGCAATCCTTTTGGATTGCGGCTCTTTTGCTGCCTGACAGCGCCCTTTTGAGCGCCGTCTCTCTATGCAAGTTTCCCGTCAGCGGGAATTATTTGTTCATTGCTTCCTGTACAGCAACAGCGACAGCGACCGTCATGCCGACCATCGGGTTGTTGCCTGCACCGATGAGGCCCATCATGTCGACGTGTGCCGGAACGGAGGAAGAACCTGCGAACTGAGCATCGCCGTGCATACGGCCCATCGTATCCGTCATACCATAGGAAGCCGGGCCGGCTGCCATGTTATCCGGATGGAGCGTACGGCCCGTGCCGCCGCCCGAAGCGACCGAGAAGTACTTCTTGCCCTTCTCGATGCAAGCCTTCTTGTAGCAGCCAGCGACCGGATGCTGGAAGCGCGTCGGGTTCGTGGAGTTACCCGTGATGGAGATATCGACATCTTCGTGCTCCATGATGGCAACGCCTTCCTGGACGGAGTCAGCGCCGTAGCACTTGACCTTTGCACGCTCCGGATCCGTGCCGTACTTGATCTCCTCGACGATGTTGAGCTTGCCCGTCTTGAAGTCGTAGTCCGTCACGACATACGTGAAGCCGTTGATGCGGCTGATGATCTGAGCAGCATCCTTGCCGAGGCCGTTGAGGATGACGCGCAGCGGGTTCTTGCGGACCTTGTTGGCCGTCTTAGCGATACCGATAGCGCCTTCAGCAGCTGCGAAGGACTCGTGGCCTGCGAGGAATGCGAAGCAACCAGCATCCTCAGAGAGGAGCATAGCGCCGAGGTTGCCGTGGCCGAGACCGACCTTGCGGTGGTCAGCAACAGAACCCGGTACGCAGAAAGCCTGGAGGCCTTCGCCGATAGCCTTAGCGGCATCAGCAGCCTTCGTGCAGCCCTTCTTGATGGCGATGGCAGCACCGAGCGTGTAAGCCCATTTTGCATTCTCGAATGCGATCGGCTGGAGATCTTCTACGATCTGATACGGGTTGATGCCCTTCTCGTCGCAGACTTTCTTAGCATCTTCAATGGAAGCCAGACCATACTGTTTGCAGACTTCGTTGATTTTATCAATACGGCGCTCATAGCCTTCGAATAATGACATTCTATTCATTCCTTCCTTTTACCTTGAAACTCGGAATCTCGTCACGCAGCGAGGATATTACTCTTCACGCGGATCGATGAACTTGACGCCGTCAGCGAAGCGGCCCTTCGTGCTCGTGTTGGCCTTGATTGCCTCATTGGCATCCTTGCCTGCACGGACAGCTTCCATGACTTTGCCGAGCTGTACGACTTCGTAGCCGATGATGCGGCCTTCGTTGTCGAGAGCGAGCTTCGTGACATAGCCTTCTGCGAGTTCGAGGTAACGCGGGCCTTTCTTGAGCGTGCCGTAGAGCGTACCGACCTGGCTGCGCAGGCCCTTGCCGAGGTCATCGAGACCAGCGCCGACCGGCAGGCCGTTGTCGGAGAACGCCGTCTGGCTGCGGCCGTAAGCGATCTGCAGGAAGAGCTCACGCATAGCCGTGTTGATGGCATCGCAGACGAGGTCCGTGTTGAGTGCTTCGAGGACCGTCAGGCCCGGAAGGATTTCAGCAGCCATGGCAGCGGAATGCGTCATGCCCGAGCAGCCGACCGTCTCAACGAGGGCTTCCTGGATGATGCCGTCTTTGACGTTGAGCGTCAGCTTGCAGGCACCCTGCTGCGGAGCGCACCAGCCAACACCGTGCGTCAGACCGCTGATGTCCTGGACGTTCTTGGATTTTACCCATTTGCCTTCTTCAGGAATCGGGGCAGCACCGTGATGTACTTCCTGTGCTACGCATGCCATGTCTTCCACTTTCTGTGAATAAGCAATCATTGTTCGTATTCCTCTCTTTTCTAAAATATAATACTGAGGTGCATTCTCTCTGGGGCCAGCATTGAGGGCAGGGGCCCCTGCCCTTCCTTGCTCAAGGGAATGCTGCCTCTATCGCGCAATCAAAGCTCTACGAGGTTCTTGCCCGTCATCTCTTTCGGGATGTCGAGACCAGCGAGCGTCAAGAGCGTCGGTGCGATATCGCAGAGCGCGCCGTCCTTGACGGATTTGACGCGGTCCGAAACGACGATGAACGGCACAGCGTTCGTCGTGTGCTTCGTGAACGGCTGGTTGTTGACGTAGTCCATCATCTTGTCGGCATTGCCGTGGTCCGCCGTGATGCAGACCTCGCCGCCGACTTCCTTGATGGCAGCGACGAAGCGGCCGACGCAGGAGTCAACCGTCTCGACAGCCTTGACGACTGCCGGGAAGACACCCGTATGACCGACCATGTCGCAGTTCGCGTAGTTGAGGATGATGAAGTCGTACTTCTCGGAACGGATGGCCTCGCAGACCTTGTCCGTGACCTCGACGGCGCTCATCTCCGGCTTGAGGTCATACGTAGCGACCTTCGGGCTCGGGACGAGGATGCGGTCCTCGCCCTTGTACGGCTCCTCGACGCCGCCGTTGAAGAAGAACGTGACGTGCGCGTACTTCTCCGTCTCAGCGATGCGGAGCTGCGTGAGGCCGTTGTCCTGGATAATCTCGCCGAGCGTCTTGTCGATGTGCTCCGGCGGGAAAGCGACCGCTGCATTCATGCCGTCCTCGTACTGGGAGAACGTCGCGAACGGGATCTTGAGATCCTCATCGCGCTCGAAGCCGTCGAACGTCTCGTCGACGAATGCATGCGTGAGCTGGCGGGCACGGTCCGGGCGGAAGTTGAAGAAGATGGCGCCGTCGCCGTTCTTCATGCCCTCATAACCCTTGACGACGAACGGCACGACGAACTCGTCGTTGACGCCGTTCTCGTAGCTTGCCTTGAGGCCGGCTACCGGGTCGTCTGCTACGACGCCCTCTGCATGAGCGATGGCCTCATAAGCCTTCTGCTCGCGGTCCCAGCGATGGTCGCGGTCCATTGCGTAGTAGCGGCCGGCGACCGTCGCGATCTTGCCGACGCCGATCTCCTTGCACTTTGCCTCGAGCTCCTCGAGGTACGGCTGTGCACTCTGCGGCGGTACATCGCGGCCGTCGAGGAATGCGTGGACGTAGACGTCCTTGACGCCCTGCTGCTTTGCCATCTCGAGCAGTGCGTAGAGGTGGCCCTGGTGGCTGTGTACGCCGCCCGGGGAAACGAGGCCGAGCAGATGGACAGCGCCGCCATTGGCCTTGGCATCCTGCATGATCTTGACGAGGACTTCGTTCTTGAAGAAGTCGCCGTTCTTGATATCACGCGTGATGCGCGTGAGCTGCTGGTAGACGAGGCGGCCGGCACCGATGTTCGTGTGACCGACTTCCGAGTTGCCCATCTGGCCGTCCGGCAGGCCGACGAATTCGCCGGAAGCCTGCAGATGGCTCGTGTTGTAGTTTGCCATGAGGCCGTCGAGGACCGGAGTCTTCGCAGCTTCTACGGCATTGCTCTTGTCGAGCTTACCACCGAGACCGCAGCCATCCATGATGATGAGTGCGACCGGTGCGTGTTTGATCTTTGCCATTGTGGATTATTACTCCTTCTAAAAGGAACCGAATCAGTAGTTGACGATCTCGCTGAAGTCCTTAGCCTTGAGCGATGCACCGCCGACGAGGGCGCCATCGACGTTCGGCTGCTTCATGAGATCCTTGATCGTAGCCGGCTTGACGCTGCCGCCGGACCGGATGCGGATGCCGTCAGCTGCTTCCTGGCCGAATTCTGCTGCAACCGTCTTGCGGATGTGTGCGCAGACTTCCTCAGCCTGCTCGAACGAAGCCGTCTTGCCCGTGCCGATTGCCCAGATTGGCTCATAAGCGATGACAAGCTGAGCGACTTCTTCCGGCTTGAAGCCAGCGAGAGCAGCCTTGACCTGGCCTGCGACGAAGTCGAGGTAGACACCGGCTTCGCGCTGCTCGAGGGACTCACCGCAGCAGATGATCGGCGTGATGCCAGCAGCGAAAGCAGCATGAGCGCGCTTGTTGACGCCCTCATCCGTCTCGCCGAAATAACCGCGGCGCTCGCTGTGACCGAGGACGCAGTAGTCTACGCCGATCTCGTTGAGCATGCCCGTGGAGATCTCGCCCGTGAAGGCACCGTGGCTTTCCCAATGGACGTTCTGTGCACCGACGTGGATGTTCGTGCCGAGTGCTGCGTCAGCGACAGCTGCGAGAGCCGTAGCCGTCGGGCAGACGACGACCGTGACCTTGGCGTCCTTGACGAGCGGAGCCAGACCGCGGACGAGGTTCTTGCCCTCGACGATCGTGTTGTTCATTTTCCAGTTGCCTGCAATGATCGGAGTTCTTGCCATTTTTGAAATACCTCCTAATGCTGTATCAGATGGCGTGGAGGCCTGCCCTGCAGGCCCCACACCCAAACCTTACTTCTCTTATTTGTCAGCCAGTGCTGCGATGCCCGGCATCTCTTTGCCTTCGAGGAACTCGAGCGTAGCGCCGCCGCCCGTGGAGACGTGCGAGATCTTGTCCGTCAGGCCCGTCTTCTTGAGGGCTGCAACGGAGTCGCCGCCGCCGACGATGGAGATAGCGCCGTTTTCCGTAGCCTTGGCGACAGCCTTAGCAACAGCGAGCGTGCCTTTTGCAAAAGCATCAAACTCGAATACGCCCATCGGTCCGTTCCAGATGACCGTCTTAGCGCCTTCAAGAGCCTTCGTGTACTCTTCCGACGTCTTCTCGCCGGAATCGAGTGCCTGCCAGCCATCCGGTACTTTGTCGACGTCAACCGTCTTCGTGTTGGCATCGGCAGCGAACTTGTCGGCAATGACGAGGTCGACCGGCAGGACGACCTTGACGCCCTTGTCTTCTGCTTTCTTGAGCAGCTCGCGAGCGAGATCGTACTTGTCCGGCTCGCAGAGGGAATCGCCAATCGGCAGGCCCTTGGCTGCATCAAACGTATGAGCCATGCCGCCGCCGATGATGATCGTGTCGACCTTGTCGATCATGTTGCTGATGACGCCAATCTTATCGGAGACCTTGGCACCGCCGATAATGGCGACGAACGGATGCTGCGGGTTCTCGAGCGTCTTGCCGATGTAGTTGATTTCCTTTTCCATCAGGAAGCCAGCAACCGTCTCGATGTACTTCGGAACGCCTGCGTTCGAAGCATGAGCGCGGTGGGAAACACCGAAAGCATCGTCGACTGCGAGATCGCAACCGGAAGCGAGCTGCTTCGCGAACTCGGGATCGTTCTTCTTCTCTTCCTTGTGGTAACGGAGGTTCTCAAGCAGCAGGACTTCGCCCGGCTTCAGCGCAGCCTTTGCGGCATCTGCCTCAGCGCCGACGCAGTCGGAGGCCCACTTGACATCGCGGCCGAGCAGCTCGGAGAGGTGCTTGACGAGGTACTTCGTGGAGAACTTGTCCTCGCGCGCCTCGGTCGGGCGGCCGATGTGGCAGGCGATGACGAGAGCTGCACCGTGGTCGAGCAGGTAGTTCAGGGTCGGCAGCGTGCGGACCATGCGCGTGTCGTTCGTGATGTTCATCTTGTCGTCGAACGGGACATTGTAGTCGACGCGGACGAATACTTTCTTGCCGTTTACGTCAACGTCTTTGATGGTTTTCTTGTTCATCGTAAAACCTCCAAGGTCTTTTTCTCATAAAAAATGAGGTCCGGCCCAAACAAACGGCCGGACCTCAAGAGATCTTCTACTGTATTCAGTTGAGAACTCTTAATTCAATTACTTTACTTCCTCAGCGAAGTACTTGATCGTGCGAACCATCTGGCTCGTGTAGGAGTTCTCGTTGTCGTACCAGGAAACAACCTGTACGAGGGAGTTGCCGTCGCCCGTGTGGGAAACCATCGTCTGCGTAGCATCGAACAGGGAGCCATAACGCATGCCGACGATATCCTTCGAAACGATCTCGTCTTCGTTGTAGCCGAAGGACTCCGTAGCAGCAGCCTTCATAGCAGCGTTGATGCCTTCAACCGTGACTTCACCCTCAACAACAGCATAGAGCAGCGTCGTGGAGCCCGTCGGGGTCGGAACGCGCTGTGCAGCACCGATGAGTTTGCCGTTCAGGTCCGGCAGAACGAGGCCGATAGCTTTAGCAGCACCCGAGGAAGCCGGAACGATGTTCTCGGAAGCAGCACGGCTGCGGCGGAGGTTACCCTTGCGCTGCGGGCCATCGAGGACCATCTGGTCGCCCGTGAAAGCATGGATCGTCTGCATGATGCCGCTCTTGATCGGAGCGAACTTGTTCAGAGCGTCAGCCATCGGAGCGAGGCAGTTCGTCGTGCAGGATGCAGCGGAGATAACTTTCGTGCCAGCCGGGATCGTCTTGTGGTTCGTGTTGAATACGATCGTCGGGAGGTCGTTACCAGCCGGAGCGGAGATAACAACTTTCTTAGCGCCTGCTGCGAGGTGAGCGGAAGCCTTCTCTTTGGACGTGTAGAAGCCCGTGCACTCGAGAACGACATCTACATCGTGCTTAGCCCAAGGAATGTCTTTTGCATCGCGCTCAGCATAGATCTTGATCGTCTTGCCTTTGACCGTGATCGTGCCAGCTTCGTCATCAGCGGAGACCGTGTCAGCATACTCATATCTGCCCTGGGAAGAATCGTACTTCAGCAGGTATGCGAGCATGGACGGCTTCGTGAGGTCGTTGATAGCGACGACTTCATAACCCTCAGCGTCGAACATCTGACGGAATGCGAGACGACCGATACGGCCAAAACCATTGATAGCAACTTTTACTGCCATTTGAAAATTACCCCCTAAATAGTCTTAGAAGTTTCAGTTCTTACAGGTCTAATGATACAATAAACGCAGTCCAAATGTCAATGGTTTTGTCATAAATTGAACCAATTACAGTCGCGCTAAAAATGTATATTGTCAGAATTTTACGCTTTAAATTTATAACAAGAGAGTTCCCCTGTGGAATGCCTTTGAACGCTGATAAACAATAGGAAGTCAACCGTTTCTATACAAAAAACTGACAAGCATTTTTGCTTGTCAGCTCTTCTATCATACATAAATTATATTAATACTTTGGCGGAATCTCATTCCCCATCCGCCGCTGCCTGCTCTTCTTTCTCCATCTTCTCGAGGGCCAGCAGGGCCTGCACGAGGATGGCGCACTCGAGGCGCTTTTTCTGGATCTCGCAGCCGACTTCGTAGGGCTCGCGGATGTCGCCGTGGAAGAGGTCGGCATTGGCATGGCAACCGCCCGAGCAGAAGAAGCGCGCCCAGCAGTCGCGGCACTTCGGCTTGTTGAGCACATGGCTCTCGCGGAAGTACTGAGGAAGCTCCGTGTTCGTGATACCCTCGTAGATGTCGCCGAGCTTGTAGCCCTCGCGGCCGACGAACTGATGGCACGGATAGAGGTCGCCGTTCTCCGAGACGGCGACGTACTCGTGGCCGGCGCCGCAGCCTGAAAGGCGCTTGGCGACGCACGGGCCATTCGAGAGATCCATGTTGAAGTGGAAGAACCAGAAGCCCCGGCCCTCGCGGTGGCGCTTCATGTAGGCCTCGGTCAGGCGGTCGTACTCCTCGCGGATGCGCGGCAGGTCTTCCTCCGTGAAGCCGAGCGGGCTGTCCTTCATGACGACCGGCTCGACCGAGAGGATGTTGAAGCCCTCGTCGACCATCGAGAGGACGTCCTTCGTGAAGTCCATATTATTGTGGGTGTAGGTGCCGCGCAGGTACGTGTAGACGCCGCGGTAGTCCCAGTCGCCGCCCTTGCGGCTTGCGATGCACTTCTTGAAGTTCTTGACGATGCGGTCGTACGTGCCGTGGCCGCCCGCATCCGGACGCATGGCGTCGTTGACTTCCTTGCGGCCGTCGAGCGAGAGCACGAGCGAGAAGTCGTTGTCATTGAGCCACTTGATGTTCTCATCATTGAGGAGCATACCGTTCGTCGTCATCGTGAGCTTGAACTTCTTGCCCGTCTCCTTCTCGCGCTGGCGGGCGTACTCCGTCACGGCCTTG
>OGQZ01001870.1_pt1 | contig 15178 bp, 8 predicted proteins | sample 1553321 | NCBI WGS metagenome assembly OGQZ01 (sample SAMEA2579958, study PRJEB22360) | human gut metagenome | reverse complement strand
GCGATGTCGTCTTAGTTAATAAACCGGTTGTCGTAATTCCCACAGGAATGAATACAGAATGCAAAATTACTCTTTTTACGCATAATATCGCTTATCCGCCTGACCTTTTATGCTTTATTTAACGTTTGGAGACGGTAAAATAATAACTTGGACGATTTTTTTGAGCCGTATACACAAAGAATCGCGGATGCGCCTACATAGTATCATTCTCCGCCGCCGCCAAACTCCTAAAATGCTATAGACTAAAGACTTAACCCGATGATACTTTTCTGGATATTTTACAGAAAAGTATCATAAAAGTATCATAGAAGTATCATGCCTTTCGGCATCCCATATTTCCCCCCACGCCAGGGGGAAGACATCCCCACATTAGGGGGTTCCGTTCCCCACGGCGTGGGGGAAATCAGAGGTCATTATTTCATCCATCACAAGTCTATGTTTCATCCATTACAAGTCTATGTTTCATCCATTGCAAGTCTATGTTTCATCCATTACAAGTCTATGTTTCATCCATGATAACTGCGTTGCATATATAAGACAAACTAAATCCACATTCTGTTGTAAAAGCAAATCCAAGCAAGCCTACAGACCGATTTAGGTTAAACTGAAATATGGTTATTGCGACATGCACTTATTTGGGCAGCCGCCTGGCATCAATTCTGCCCATCAGGGGCAAGCAGCTTACTCACCAAGGGCAAGCACCTTGCCCATGTTGGGCACGCTGCTTGCCCAAAACAATTGAATTTACTTCCACACGCTTCCATTTGTATACTTGTCAGCAATACCAACAAGGCAATTGGCATAAGCAAAAGGTTACATAACCGAAGTTTCTTTATCTTTTCCATTTTACCACAATGCAATCTTTCCTGCAACACCCAAATCAAGGGTTGCCGTTGCAATGCCCAATGCTTGGAATACACGACTCATGGTTGGCAATGTGATAACACTTGTACCTTTCTCCAACTTTGAAATTTGAGCACGCTGCACACCGATACGTTCACCAAGCTGTTCTTGTGTGAGGTTTTGTGCCAATCGAGCCTTGCGTATGGCTTCGCCTACAATATAGGCGTTTACATCTTCCTTGAGTTTGGCTTCCATGGCTTCGCGCTCTGGTGTACCTCTTTTACCCCAAAGTTTATCTTTCATATTGTCTGCTGGTATCAATTTCATCTGTGCCATAATGCTATTTCTTTTTATTATTAAAGTACTCTTTTCTTATCTCTTCTGCTTTGGCAATTTCCTTTAGTGGTATCTTCTGAGTTTTCTTGACTATGCCATGTGTGGCAATAACCAAAGTCTCTTCCTCAGTGTCCCAAAAGGAGAAAAGCCTGTAGCAGATACCATTGTAGAGAGTGCGAAACTCCCATATCTCGGTATTCTCCAGTTTCTTGAAGATGTCAACTTTCATCACTCCTTCCTCAACCTTGAAGATGTTGTAGTATATCTTCTGCTGAGCTTTGAATGGCTGCGCATCCAAAAAGGCTTGTGCTTCTTCTGTCAACACCACTTTTAGTTTGTTGATGCCCATTTTGTTTTGAATTATAGTACAAAGATAACGCTTTGTTTCCAAACTACGATACAGAAATTCGGTTTTTCATCAAATTAGACCTCATCTTTAACACTCTCACGATTTGATAGTATCAGATACGCAACTTATTCACTCTTTTATTTCCCTAAATTTGGAAATTCCAAAATAGGGGAGAAAATATGAATGTGAAAATTTCTCCTTACGTGCTTCCACTCGTCTCCATACGTCTGTCATTTCTGGCTCCTGCAAAATGACATTCCAACGAACCTTCTCTTTTCATCAGCAAACCATCCAGACAATAGGCTGACAATTGCCTGGCGGTCAACTATCTGATTGCCATAATATTACGACAAAAAACCAGACAATCTGACAGTTTTTCAGAAATTCTCGTTTTTACTAAGAATCAGCGATATGGGCAACTTTTGCTCATGTCGACCAACTTAAATTAATTCCGCCAACGGGTAAGACAAACTAAATCCACTCTTCTAAAATACCAAAATCCAAGCAAGCCCTAATGGCCGATTCGGGTTAAAACTGAAATATGGTTATTGCGACATGAACTTATTAGGCAGCCGTCTGGCATCAATTCTGCCCTTAATGCCGACAGGGATAATGCCACTACTTCCAAGTCAGAGAACATTAGTGTCCAATTTTTATTGGACACTAATGCCTTGTTCCCTATTTTTAAGTCTTTAATTTGGGCATTTTTTATCAAAATCCGTCGTAATCTCAATGAAAAAGCGAGATTACGACAGATTTCTTACTTAAAAGTTGTCGTAATCTCGTGTTTTCTGTAACTTTGCGACATGTTCCATTAATATGAAATAGATATGAAGGAGAATATTATAGGCAGAGAACTTGAGATAGAAAAGCTTGAAAACTATATTTCAAGTCGTAAATCTGAATTTATTGCTATCTATGGTAGACGACGTGTAGGCAAGACTTTTCTTGTGAAAGAACTGTTTGAAAATCAGTTTGCATTCCGTGTAACTGGCAAAGACAATGTAACTACCAAGGAACAGCTTGCAAGTTTCAGCTTCGCACTCAACGACCAGTTAGGCATAGATACAGATGCTACCAATTGGTCGGAAGCCTTTCGACTTCTTCAGAAAGCATTGGAAAAGATGCCTAACGGAACTAAAATCATCTTCTTCGATGAACTCCCTTGGTTCGACACTTATGCATCCAACTTTATCAGCGCCTTAGAACATTTTTGGAACGATTGGGCTTCCTACCGTAGCGATATCAAACTGATAGCTTGCGGAAGTGCTACCACCTGGATGCTTAATCATGTTATCAATTCACGAGGAGGACTACACAATCGCATTACTCACAATATTCTGCTCTCGCCATTCAAACTGCATGAGGTTGAAGAGTATTTTAAATCGCAAGGTTTCTATTATGAGCGACCTGAAATCATAGAGTGTTATATGGCGATGGGCGGTGTGGCTTATTACCTGTCTCTTTTCGAGAACAACAAAAGCGTAGCGCAAAATATTCAGCAACTTTGTTTCACACGTGGCGGAGAACTCTCCGAAGAGTTTGACCGTCTGTTCAATTCGCTTTTTAAGAAAGCCGACAATCATCTTGCCATAGTTACTGCCCTAAAGAATAAGGGAAAGGGTATGACTCGACTTGACTTGTTAGATGCTACAGGATTGGCTAACAATGGAAGGTTTAGTCTGATACTTAAGGAGTTAGAGCAATGTGATTTCATCCGAAGCTATACCCCATTCGGCAAGTCGAAGAAAGATATGATGTATCAGCTGACAGACCCATTCTGCCTGTTTTATTTCAAATTCATGCACAACAAGGGTTCATTCCTCGATAACTATTGGGTCAAGATGCAGACCACTGCTGAGTATGAGTCATGGTGTGGTCATGCCTTTGAAATCGTATGTCTTCACCACATCAACGAAATAGTCAAGGCTTTGGGCATAGACGGTAGCATCAACACTCCTTGTTCATGGTCTTATCGTCCTACTGCAAAAGTCATGGCAGATGAGGAGACTGACGAAGATTTGAAACATGGAACGCAAATAGACTTACTGATAGACCGTTCTGATAGATCGATTTCTGTCTGCGAAATGAAGTATTGTAATGGGGAATATGAAATCAGCAAGGCATACGATACCCACCTGGCACACCGCTTAAATGTGTTTAAGAAGGTGACGAAGACAACAAAAACTCTCATTCCAACCTTCATTACGCCATATGGGCTATATAATAATATGTATGCAAGAAAGATAAATAGGCAAGTAATAGGAAACGACTTATTCTTAGTGTCCCATTCTTGAGGTTTCTACCTCTTTTACTTCCTTTTTCTTAGAACCGCACCCAATCCCACTTTTTGTGTTCCGTCCCAATTCGTAAGTTGGTCAGCACACCCATTGGAGCCACCAAGCGAAACGTATGTGTCTGTACTACCCTAGAAAAAGTTGAATGGATTTGTACTGTAAGCCTGAGGTTGGTTGAATGATTTTCGCCTTATCCCCAAACTCTGTTGAATAAATATGCTTAAACACTGATTATAGTTGGATGCTTTTTGTTTGGGTTTTAATGAGTAATTTCAGAGAATACTTTTGTACAATAATCAAAAATATACATACCAGATGCGGTTATTTCAGATAAAAGTCCTATATTTGCCATCGGAAGATGGGATTTTACTCAGTCCGTTGAGTAAAATTACTCAGTCGACTGAGTAAAATTATTCATTATGCTGAGTAAAACAACTTGAAAGCCCCCATTAAATATAGCAAGACTATACATATCACATCATCATCTATAAACAACAGACCATGTACAAAAGAAAGATATATGATACCATCATCAAGAGATTAGGTGAACAAAGAATGTTCATCCAAGTAATCATGGGACCACGACAGATTGGAAAATCTACCGTTATCAAGCAAGTATTGGATGATTTAAGTAAACCGTTTCTTTTCTATTCTGCCGACACCATTCCTTCAACATCTTCCACTTGGATTAGCGATTGCTGGAATAATGCGCGTCTTCAAATGCGCACACAAGGACTTGAAGAAATGATCTTGGTTATTGACGAGATACAAAAACTTAAAAACTGGAGTGAATATGTAAAGAAAGAATGGGACGCTGATAGTCTAAATCACATCAACATCAAAGTGGCATTATTAGGCTCGTCAAGGGTGTTATTAGAAAAAGGATTGGCAGAATCTCTCATGGGACGATATGAGGAAATCAGAATGAGCCATTGGAGTTATCCAGAAATGAAAGAAGCCTTTGGAATGACTATTGAACAATACATCTATTTTGGAGGCTACCCGGGAGCTGCCATGCTTATTGGTGACGAAGAACGTTGGAAGAACTATGTTAGCGGAGCCATCATTGATGCTACTATAAACAAGGACATCTTGATGGATTCTCCAATAGGGAAGCCTGCTCTGCTTCGTCAAACTTTCGAATTGAGCGTAGCTTATTCGGGTAAGATACTTTCACTAACAAAAATGCTGGGAATATTGCAAGATGCTGGCAACACAGTTACATTGGCAGGCTATCTAAATCTTTTGAGCGATAGCGGACTTGTCACGGGACTACAGAAATTCTCTATAGATGTAGCCCGCAAACGTGCCAGCATTCCTAAATACCAAGTGTACAACAATGCCTTATTGAGTTCTCAATTAGGTTTAACATTTCAAGAAGCCGTTTCTGATAGTAAACAATGGGGACAATTCTTTGAATCCGCCATAGGAGCCTACATATTAAGCGAAGCTTTTACCCATCGTTTTGAAGTGTTCTACTGGCGAGAAGGCAACGACGAGGTTGACTTCATCCTCAAGAAGAATCAGAAATTCATAGCTATAGAAGTAAAAAGTAATGGAGAGGCTTATACCACGGGCTTAGAGCGTTTCCGCAATCTATTCCATCCGTCGGCAACATTTATCGTAGGCGAGAAAGGTATCTCTCCAGAAGTTTTCTTGAACATGGATCTAAGAAAACTATTCGAATAACTTAATGGCAAATAATTATGGCAACAAATAAAATACGTGAAGAGGAAGTAAAGAATAAAATTCGCCAAGAATTCTTTCAAGACTATGATGCGACACCTATCTTGGGCGACATAGACTTTGCTGTAACAACAAAAAAATCAAGTGAGGACGAGCTATCCGACCAAGAATATTTCTTATGGGCAGAAGCTAAAGCAGGAAACACAGAAGACATCTATGCATCTTTCGTGCAACTCATCATTACCATAGGTAAAGCCCATACACATGAATCATACTTACCACCTCGCTATCTTGGAGCCTTCGATGAAGAAAAGATTGCCTTTATCGAATACCATCACATTGTAAGTGTATTCTATCAGAATGACTTCAACTGGAATGTCACTCCCTCCAACCATAGCACCAAAGAGTTTCACATGCTCTACGACTTGCTGAAAGAGAAACTCAAAAAGGAGATTAGGCTCTTCTACCTACATAAAGATGAAAAGGAGCTAAGAAAGTTCATTCGCTCTAATTTCAAGTTGGGAAAGCAGCGTACTAATGGTATCAATATAACAAAGAATAATTTCATCTTTGTATTCCAAAGATGGGTAGAAGAAGTAAAACCTTCCATTGCAGTCAACTGGGATGATGTACCCAAAACAAGCGTTGTAGATTTCTTTTACGCTGACCTCATATCTCGTAATGATTATACACTGCGAGAAGAACTTGCCGTAGTTCTCCGTGGTGACAAATACCGCATCTTACAAGATATATTGAAAGGTGCAACACAACTATTTAGCGAAGCGACATTCAACGATGGAAAGACTGCATACAATCAGTTTTGGAACAAGTATGTACGTCCACCAAGAAAAGAGTATCTTGACTTGATACTCAAACGTCGTGACTTACTTATTCCGCAAGACCTCCGTCGTTACCAAGGTGCTTTCTTCACTCCTCCACAGTGGGTACAGAAGTCACAAGAATACTTAGCCATGGAATTAGGAGAAGATTGGCAAAAAGAATATTATGTGTGGGATTGTTGCGCAGGTACAGGTAACTTGCTCTTCGGACTTACAGAGAAGTATCGTGTCTATGCCTCTACACTTGACAATGCTGATGTACAAGTAATGCATGAGCGTATCAAGGAGAAAAGTCTCGACTTGCTTGACAGCCATGTATTCCAGTTTGACTTTCTCAATGACTCTTTTGACAAACTTCCTCAGTCATTACAAGACATTATCAACGACCCTGAAAGGCGTCGTAAACTTGTCGTGTACATTAACCCTCCTTATGCTGAGGCAGGTGAAACACGACAACTCAGTGGAACATCAAAGAATAAGACTAACGTAGCTGTAACTAACATGACTTACCAAAAGTATTTACCAGTCATTGGAATTGCAGGACGTGAGCTGTTTGCTCAATTCTTCATGAGAATCTATGATGAAATCCCTACATCGGTGCTTGCAGAGTTTTCAAAGTTGAAAACTCTGCAAGCACCGAACTTCCGTGATTTCCGCCAGGCTTTCCGAGCGAAGCTCGGTCGAAATTTTATAGTTCCTGCCAACAGCTTCGACAATGTAAAGGGACAATTCCCTATAGGTTTCTTCATCTGGCACACAGAGGAAAAAGTGACATTTGAGCATACTACAAGTGATGTCTATGCCAAGAACGGTGACTGTTTGGGAGAAAAAGGAGTATACTCATATGACAACACTAATGGCAATATTGGTAAATGGGTTAATTCTTTTCGAAACGATGCAAACAAGGATAAAATTGGTTTTATGAGCAATGGTAGAAATGACTTTCAAAACCAAAAGTTGGTATACTTAATAAATAAGAAAGAACAAATGCCAACCCCTAGAGGTTGGTGGGTTACACCATTTAATTTTATCATTATAAGTATCTTTCTTGCTGTTAGACACAGTATAGAAGCCACATGGCTCAATGACCGAGACCAATTCCTTTATCCTAACGATGAATGGAAGAGTGATAGAGATTTTCAAAATAACTGTCTTGTCTTCACCCTATTTAGCAACAGCAACAACATCCAAAGCCAGCATGGCACTAACCATTGGATTCCATTCAGCGAGGAAGAGGTAGGCGCACAAGACAACTTCGAGAGTCATTTTATGCACGACTTCATCATGGGCAAGGTTAAAGAGGAAAAGCCTCAGCACAAAGAAACTATGCAAGACCTATTCGCAGAACAAGATTCTCAAACAACAGATGACAGTTCATTCACTCCAACCGAACCCTTGAAGTTTTCAGAAGAAGCACAAGCTGTATTGGATGCTGGTAGAGAACTATGGCGATATTACCACAAACAAGCTGGTGCCAACCCAAATGCATCTTACTACGACATCAAGATGCACTTCCAAGGTACAAAGACCACGAAGAGCGGAAAGGTCCAAATGAACTCCACCTGCGAGGATGCAACCTATAATGCCTTGCTTGCCGACCTCAGACAGTCCATGAAACTACTTGCTGCTCACATAGAGCCTAAAGTGTATGAATATGGCTTCTTGAAGAAATAATCTCGATAAAACAAGAAAGGATGTCTTTAATGTTGGCATCCTTTCTTGTTTTATCGTGGATTTAACTTTCCGTGCTTCTCAAAAGATATCTCAATTCGGGATAAGAAACCTTTAAACCTTTCTTCTCTATCCGTCCGTTTGTGAACGGAATCAAAGAGCATGGTTTCCATCTTGTCAGTCGCTTCAGGGATACAGCAAGCCATTACCAGATTCATTGACGAGATTTCCAGAGAATTGCTTGTATATCTCAAGTATTTTGACGAATTTTGTATAAAGGTTGTACATACGATGGTTTGAACTTAATGTTTTGATCACCACTAAGTTACTAAAAATCAGCGATATGTACAACTTTTTACTCATATTTATCAACTTAAATTAATTCCGTCAACGGGTATGGAATACAAAATAGAAACCGCCGTATGGCAAATGGCGCATACGGCGGTGTGAGTGGTGGGTGTGTTACTTGACGATGTGTCTGACCACCGTTTGTGAGCCGTTGCTGATCCTGATGATATATTGACCTCGGCTTAGACTCTTGAGCTTGTTGTCGAGTTGGGCCGCAGGGGTGCGCCCCACGAGGTAGCCAATGATGGAATATATCTCGGCTATGGCATGGCTGTCCTGCTGCAGCAGGGTGACGGCTGTTTGACTGGCTATGGTTACTTGTGCATTCGAGTAGTTGGCATGCAGTGCATGCGATTTCCATGCTGTTTCATCATTTCCGTTATAGGTGACACCTACATCGTAGGTCTTTCCTTCTTTCAGTTTGTCGGAGGCACCGGTCAGCTCAACCACTGCTGTCTCGCCGTAGCCTATGGTCACCTGCTTGGTCAGGGTGGCAAGAGGCGTCCATCCGTTTACGTTATAGAAGTTGGCTTCCACTGTTCCCGTGTATGTTCCGCCAGTATTCTGTATCGTGGCATATACCTTGAGGTTGTCGGCTGTGAGGATGGGTTCTTCTCCGAAATTGATTTGCTTCTTCAAATAGAGTCTGGGCTGCTCGTTGCTGGCATCATCTCGGATGGTGAATTTCATACCGGTATATTTGGTGGGACTGACGAAGTTGTCTTCTTCTACGTTGTACAAGCAAGCATAATAGGTTTGCTTGTCTATTCCGGCGAGAAACTTTCCACTGATGCTCACGGTCTTGTATTCGTTCTTGCCAATATTTACCTCCACGGTGTCGAGCGAGGCCAGTGGAGTGCCTGACGTGTTTTCATCCTTGAAGATCAGACAGGTGAGCTTTCCTTCGAAGTGGCCTCCCTCATTGTGCAGGTAGGCCAAAACTTCCAGGTTGTCGCGTTTGGCATTGTCGGCACCTGTGGCTATGTCCATGTAGTCAACTCCTACCAGTTTGGCCTGTTCTTTTTCGCCTATCACCTTTACCGTAATAGGAGCACCCAGGTTGACGTGTTGTATGCCATCTCGCCTGACAAGCTGCAGCGTGTAATTGTCGTTGCCGTAGAGTTCTACACTGTCAGTGAAGGTCACCAAGGCTGTTTCGCCAGCTTTGATGTTCACTGCTTTGTCCGGTGCATAATAACTCTTCTTCTCACCATCGGGATGTTCGAGAGCGTAGGCCAGTTTGCCGTCAAACTCACCACCATTGTTCTGGATGGTGGCCGACACCGTGAATCGTGTCTTGCTGACGATGGGATTAGGCTCTACCGTGATGCTTTGCAGGTTGAGCGAGGGCAGACCTGTCGGGGTGTAGGTCACTTTCCCGTCCTTGACCAGCACTTGATAATAGCCGTTTTCACCAATCAGATAGTGCAACAGGTTGTACTCGTTCTCATCGTCTATGCCCACGATGTTGCCGGCAAGACGTGCTTCGTAAGTGCCGTCGCTGAGGCTGTCGGGCAGGGTGAGCGTTCCTGTATAATTAACGGTCTCGCCCGTAGGGATGTATTGCGATGATACATCCGATGTGGCAACGCTCTTCCCGCTGCCGTTGAGCACTTCGAATCGCAGCCGTACATTGAGCGGGTCTATGCCGTCGGTGTGCACCCCGTAGGCTTTCAGTGTGGCTGGTTGGTTACGGTTTACGGTTACTGTGGCCTGGTCAATATATTTGAACACGAAGCTATAGGCTTGCCTGGAGCCGTCTACCGGCTTTTGAATGCCGATGACCATGGTCTGATTATAGTTGAAGCCCTGACCTTCTTCACCGCCACCTGTACCTTTCGTCTTAGGGTCGAGGGCAGAGAGCAGAAAGTAGCCGTTGTTGAGCCCGTCCCAACCCCAGTTGATGTGGTAATAGCCTTGCTGGTTGTAGCCGTCGCACACGAAGGAGTGTCCTGAGGCACTCACCGTAAAGCCTCCGTAAAGAATGGGTCTGCCGTTGTCCAACTCATTGCGTACGGTGGCTTCCCACTCAGTCTTGGTGAAGTATTCGCGCGAGCGCAGGTGGCATCCCTTGTCGTAGCCGAAGTGTTTGATCAAGGCCGGTGCGATGTAAGAGGGCGATGCGCCGCTGCCTCCCTCAGATGCAGGTCCGTAGTTCATGTTGACACTCACGCCGACATGATAGAGCAGGGTGGCAACGGCATCCTGTGCTGCCGACGAGCTGTTGGCGGTGAGTTTGTCCTGCATGTTGCTCCATTGATAGGTTGTTGTGCCGAAGTTGGCGGTGAGTTGCTGTCCATTCCACTGGTAAGTATTGCTGCCCACGCCATGTTCCGGGTAACGGTAATAATACATCACCTGCCCCATGGCAGTGGCTACGCATCCGGTGGGGTAGTCGTTGGGGCAGCAGTTGTTGTAAGGCTTGGTCTGGTTCCATGCAATGTCTTTCAGCAGGGGCTCCACGGCCGTTGCGTAAATGTCTGTCGTCGTGTTGTTTTCCACCGTGGGATGGGTGCGCAGATATTCAGCCTCACGGGCATATTCGCCCAAGAAAGCCCGCATGTTGTCAGGCAGGTCGTTATAGTTGAACGCTCCTGTGTCTGAATAGCCCAGCACAGCGGGCATTCTGTCTTCTCCGGAGATAATGATATAGCCTGCATCCCTACTCTTGTTGAATACATAATAATAGGCTTCTTCGCTGTCCGACTTGCTCGTGTATGCCAAGGTGAGCGTGCACTGCAGGCTTGCCGCACGCGATGTGATAGGTCTGCCGGTGTTTGACTGTTGGGCAAGAAAAACTGCAGCTTGACGCTTGGCCTCGTTGGCTGTGACAGGAGCTGCCTGTAATGCTATGCTAAATAGGTAAAGCAAACAAGCCGAAAGTAGTAATTTATTCTTCATAAACGCAATGCTTATTTGTTAGTGATGCCACAAAATTACATGTTTCTTTTTACCTGTGCAATCTTTTGCTTGCATTTTCTCTTTATACATGCTGTGTTAACTGTTTTGTGGTCTCATATACCAGATGATGACCATTAAACAACAATGTTATCATCCGGAAAGTTGTTAAGGTTGAACAAAAAATCTACAAAACACCTTTTTCTGTGTTAAAATGAAACATATTGCCCCTTGTTTATAGATTTTTTAATGAAATGCTTGCAGATTTGATAAATTTTTGCCAATTTTGTAGGCGGAATAGCCAGTTGTGCTCCAGTCAAGAAAATCTCTTGTCGTTAGAAACACAACCGAGACTGTCTGTGAGTTGAGACTATTGTTGTGATTACGAACTATAATTATACAAATAAGGTAATATGGTAAAATTGAAGAAGGCAATATTGTTTTTCTTGGGCCTGACGGCATCGGCTGTCAGCGCGCAAGACAAGTGTGAAATCTATACAGACACAGTGGTTGTGAATGCGGGTGACCAGTATCACATGTTTTTCAAGGCTTACAGCAGTAAGGTGAAGACCTATTTGGAGAGCAATGCACGCATAGCGATAGATTTTGAAACCGAAAATCCGGATGTCGTTACCGTAGGAGGAGCATGGTTCAGGGCAAAAAAGTCAGGACAGACCAAGATGAAAGCTGTGATATACCAAGAGTCGAAAGCATGGAAGGATTATCCTGACTGGAATAACAAGCTCGACTCTGTATCGTTTGTGGTAAAGGCTCCTGAAGATAAGTTTCAGGCAGCATTGCCCGATGTACCTATGACATGGGGCGCGGCAAAGGCTACTGTTGTGAGTGACATGCAGCAAAAATATCTGGATTTCTCAGATACTTATTATACCATGCATCCCACAATTTCGGCCGAGGATCGGAAATACTTCGACTGGTTTGCCACGAATGATTTTGAATATCCCTTGGTGGCTCTGGGCTGGAACGATGACGGACAACTCTTTTCTTCGAACATCGTTGTCAACGATGCCGGTCGTCTGGGCAATAACGCAGAGTCGGAGATTACGGGCTACTTGGCCAGTCAGGGGTTCGAACTCTTGGGATGGGATGACATGGGATTGCTCATTATGTATCGCGATAGCGACAAAACCCAGGCCAGTGCTTTGGTGCTCACCATGCAGGGACAATACTTCCGCGACCTGAACTTCCAGTACACACCCGACAAACCCTCGACAGGCATCTCGTTGGTGACGCTTTCCATGCCCAAGTCGGGAATCACTCGCCACGGCAACCTGTTGACTGTGGATGTGAACGACGAGAAGGGTGAGCCCATCGTGTTGTACAGCCTTGATGGTCAAAAACTGATGCAGTCGGTGCTGAAAGATGGTGCCAATACCTTTGAGGTGCCGACGACCAAGCCCGTTATCGTGCGGATAGGCAGGAGCCGGGGTGTGAAAGTCATGTAGAAACAATTAGTATTAACAATAGTAAAGATTAATATATGCGAAAACTGTACTCTTTTTTTGCGGCACTCTGCTTCGTGGCAATGCCGCAGTCGGTATTGGCAGACGATTGGACATACGACTTTGAGGATTTCTCTAGGGTCTATGGTGACCATTATGCCAATTCTTCTTTTGACGTTACGCTGAACGGGCTTACGTGGCACTGTCATGGCGTGAGTTATTCTAAGTATGAAGACTACGACTGGTTTAACGGAACACAGTCGATGGAACTGTATGGTGAGAGCAAGAAAGACAGGAATACGGGTCCAGAGATATCTGTCTTTCAGCTGATAACGCCCCGCGACATCGGCACGGTGTCTTTCAAGATACATGAATATAATCTTCATCCGGCTTCTGTCGGTTCTCAGGTAGACTGGATAGTGGAATGGTCGCAGGATGGTAGCACTTGGACAAAGGTGGGCGACAGTTTCCAGGCCGGTCCGGATGTTCAGACCATAGAGCGCGAGGTGAATCACCGCGATGCCTATGTGCGCATTGTGAGGGCTGACTATGCTACCTTTGATTATAAGTCGGTGACATCCAATAACAAGATAACCAACTTTGACGACTTCACTATCACGGATGTGAAGACAGGTCCTACCGCTCCTACGCTGACAGTATCCAAGACGGATGTTGACTTTGGTTCTATGACTATGGGAAAGAGCAAGATGGACACGGTTACGGTGAAATACTCCGGTGTTGAGGGGGCGGATAAACCTTCTTATGAACTTGTAGGAATAGACGCTGCGTCTTTCCAATACACTGTCAGCCAGACCGCTGTAGGAGAAGACTCGTTGTTCATCACTGCCACGGCACAGCATAGTGGTACGGTTGCTGCTGCGATTAATGTCGCTTATGGCAATCTCACTGCAGGCATCAGCCTGAGTGTGTTCGGTACAAAGCCTCGCCCCAACATTCTCTTCTCGGGTGGAGAGGGCACAGAAGAGTCGCCTTATCTTATCTCCAGCAAGGAAGACTTGCTTGAACTGTCCGACATCGTGGACAAAGACTCTACCGACTTTGCAGGAAAATATTTTCTGATGACCAACAGCATAGACTTGAAGTCGGTTTCACAGTTCACACCGATAGGCAATCAGCTCCGAGGGGCGGGAGTCGAAAACATGCGATACTTCAGGGGCTACTTCGATGGCGGCGGCTATACAATCACCGGACTGAAGGAAAACTATGAATCGGGTCTTTCAGTAGGCCTCTTCGGAATTATATATGATGCAACCATCAAGAACCTTACCTTGGCCTCAAGTACTGTAAAGGGATCCTCTGCCGTTGGAGGATTGGTAGGTCTGTCAAGAGGTAATTCTACAATAGAGAATTGCAGGGTGGCATCAGACGTTACGGTTTCTGGCGCCGTCTTTGTGGCAGGCATCTGCTCGTCAGCCTTATTGGAAGGTAAACTCACCATTAGCCAGTGCGTCAATGCGGCTACGGTTACAGGAGGTTATGCAGCCGGTATCATTTCGGCCAACCAGCAGGATGGGACCACCATTGAACGTTGCGGAAACCAGGGTGTGATTACGGTGAGCAGTTATGATGGCGGTGGTGTCGTAGCCCTGTCTGATTACGCTTCTACCAATATCCTTAACTGTTATAACACAGGCTCTGTGACATTTGACGGTACACAGCAGTTTGGCGGTGGTATATTGGGAAGAGTGCATTATTACCTTAGTGATGAAGACAATACCAAGGTGAGAGTGGAAAACTGTTATAATGCAGCGGTGCTCACCGCAAACGGGTATGGCTCGGTGGTGGCTCCGGTTATCCCGGCCAACAATGTGGTGCCGGCAGATGATGGCTATGACACCAATAGACTGACGGTGAAGAACTGTTTTTACGCTTCTGACCTTAGCGAGTCGAGCGAAAGTGTGTTGGGCGTGACTCCTATGACGAGCGATGCTATGAAAGATGCTTCTTTCCTGACTTTGCTCAATCAGGATAATCCTGTGCAGTACTGGGTGTTCAATGATGGAGAGAATCAAGGCTATCCTGTACCGGAGGGTTCTACAGATATTTCTGCTGTCAAAGAGGTGACGGAAGACGGAAAATATGGCATCAGAGTCGTTGATGGTACGATTTCTGTGGATGGAGCTGTCGGAAGCTATGAAATATATGATGTCAACGGACAGCGTGTCAGCCCTTCAGTCACAACGCCGGGTATCTATATCGTGAAGATAGCTACTGACAAGGGCATGCGTGCCGTGAAAATCATGAAACGATGAGATGATATACCTATCTGACGCCAGCTGAAGCTGGCTGTCCAACCTGCATAGTCACAAGGCGGTCCCGATGGTGGGTCCGCCTTTAAGTTTAAAATTTCATTTCATGCGAAGTGTTTATACAACCTGTTGGCGGAATTAATTTAGTGCATACTTAATTCTGCCAATGGGCTTGTCG
>OGQZ01001868.1_pt1 | contig 15179 bp, 9 predicted proteins | sample 1553321 | NCBI WGS metagenome assembly OGQZ01 (sample SAMEA2579958, study PRJEB22360) | human gut metagenome | reverse complement strand
TTTTTGATAAAAACTTTTCTATTTCCATATGCCAACAAAGAGGCAATAAAACCTGAAATCTCGCAATCTTCTTTCGTTTTATTAAATTTATGCGGGAATTGAACAGGATCATCTTTTATAAAATCAATAGTTTCGTATTTTTGAGCAAGTTCATCAATTTCAAGTTTTGTTATCATACCAAAACACTAGCACGGATTAGAAATCTGCGCAACAAAATATACTTTTAAAATAACCTAAATACTTGTAGACAAGGATGGAGCAATATTAATAAATTGGCGAACCAAATCTCTATCCCACAATTTGCCTGCACCGTCATTCAAAATTTCGCAAGCTTTTTCAACACTCATTCCTTTTCTGTAAGGTCTATCAGAAATTAATGCGTGATATGTATCTGCAACTGCAACAATTCTTGCAGCAAGCGGAATTTCGTCACCTTTCAAATGTTCAGGATATCCGCTTCCATCCATGTGTTCATGGTGATATTTTACAATTGGAATTAAATCTCTCAACGCTTCGTTTGGCGCAAGAACTTTTTCTGCACCGATTACAGGGTGTTGTTTCATAATTTCCCATTCGTCATCTTCCAATTTACCTGGTTTTTTCAATACATTTTCAGGGATACCAATTTTGCCAACATCATGAAGTAATGCCCCCAATTTAATTCTTTGAACTTCGTCTTCCGGAAGATTAATCGCACGAGCAAGAGCTTCTGAATATCTTGAAACAGAAGTAGAATGACCTTTTGTATAAGGGTCTTTTGCATCAATTGCACTTGCGAGAGAATTTGCAAGCTCCATCAAGTGGTTTTGAGAAACAATTTGTTCGTTATTGAATTTGTGAACAAGTTCATCTTCAAAGTTCACACCCAATTGAGAATGACGTTTTGCAATAACTTCTGCATAAGAATGTAGAGCATCATCATCCCAGAAATTAAAATCTGATGAGCTTACAATTGCTGACATACCTTCTTTGTAACCCTTAGCTTGTGAGATATACATTGCTTGTTCTGCAAGGATTAAAAGTTTTTCTTGATCCCTACTACATTCAGGATAAGTTGCAATACCAACAGAAACCTTAACCGGCCCTACATCATCAACAAAACAACATGACAAGCAATATGTAATATATTCAGCCAAATATTTCGCATCAGAAGTGTCGGTATCAGGAAGAATTATTGCGATTTCGTCACCGCCATAACGCCCTGCTTTGTCATTACTTCTAATATTTTGCTTAACTTTTTCTGCTAAAAGTTTGATAACTTCATCACCTTTTGCGTGACCAAGCTCTCTGTTGATTTTAGAGATATTGTTTACGTCAAGCATTATAATGGAAAGTTTTGAATTATTTTCTTCAGCACGTCTAAGTTCTGCAGACAAAACTTCCTGAAAACCTCTGTGAGTGTACAAACCTGTTAATGTATCGGTGTTTGCGTATTTGTTTGTTTGTTCAAGAAGTTCTACATTATCCATAAACAATGCACAATAATTTGCAATAAATGAGAACAACCCGATATGATTTTCAATATTATCTTTCCCAATTGCCATAACACCTTTACATCCGCTAACAGAAACCAACGGAAGAATTAATGTCGGCGATTGTTGAACATATGGAATATTTAAAAATTTGCTATTTTCACAAACTACAGGAGAAGAATTTTTAAAACATTGGATAACCGGATTTTGGTCATCTGACAAAAACAATTTTGATGTGTAAGTACTTCCCATAGAGTTGAAAAGTTTTATGTTAATACATTTTGATTTGTCGTGATAAGCCCCGAATGCCGTAAAAACATTGTTTAATTTCTCTGTAAATAAATTATGAATTGCACTAAATAAATCATAAATTGTTTTCTTTTTGCAAAGAGTATTATTCAAATTATTAACAAGTTCAGCATAATCAATAACCCTATGCGAGCTTGCATTTGCATTTCCCATATACCCTGCATACATTCTGTTTGAAGTTTTGTTCGTATTAAAGTTATTGATACGAGCGACAATATCAGATGTTTCAGCAGAAATAGGATTGGAAATTCTCTTAACTTCTTTTTTGGTAGCTATTTTATCAGGTGTTTTTAAAGCAGGTTTTTTAAGCGCATTAAGCTGTTTCGACAACGGGTTCGAAACAGGTTTATTGCTTTTTATAGGCGATTGCGCCTTTGATTTTTCTGAAATTTTATCTTTATTTTCGTTCAAAATCTACACCTTACACACACTTGTTATAAAACATATGATAAACTATTTTTGCCCATTACGGCACTTGAGTTTACATTACTTAAACTATTCTATTATAAATTCATCCAAAAACAATACGCCATATAGATGGCAATACATACCATTTAAATAAACAGTACACAATAAAAGTCAAATTAAATTTTCTACTACATACGTAGTATAACATAAAACATGGATTTTGCGCTAGTTTTAGTAGATTTTTTTACAAAGATTAATATTAAAATTCTATGATTGCTTTTATTTTTCTATAAATTCCAACTTATAATCTAATAAATCCGCTATTAAATAAGCCTCATCCAAAGAAAGAGTTCCTCGTTGCAGTTTTCCCGTCAAGCTTTTAAAAGTATATGGTTTACCTGTTTTTTCTTGCATCATTTGCGCAAGTTTAGTTATTGTAAGACACCTTAATGCAATTAAAGATTTTATTTTATTTCGTGCTTTCATTTTTCGATTATAAATTACTTGACACCCCGTGAAAAACTAATTATACTATTGCCTGTATATGAGTAATTATATAATTATATAAGTAATTATGTTTAGATTTTTGCAGAAAGGAAGTTATATGAGCAGGAATAGAGGTTTATTAATATACTTAAAGGCATTGATACAAAGAGGCAAAATCGGTATCAAAACAGCTAGGCAGCTAAGAAGTTATGCAAGTGGAGGACTTGGTAGTTATCAGTGTCTTACCAATGTTGATAAAAGATTGCGCAACAAGTGCGCAATGACATGTGCCGAAAACTTGAACCCAAACACCTTTCCCAGTACGGACTTTTCACGTTTCACTTCTCACTTTTCACTAAAGTCAGCAGGTGCTACGCACGTAGCCCTCTGTGACAGTGTTGGTTCGTACTTCAGGCATTGGTGTGGAGCTTTCACTCTCGCAGAGGTCTTAATCACTCTCGGTATCATAGGTGTAGTTGCTGCAATGACCATGCCATCATTGATTACAAATTATAGAGTTAAGGAAACTGTTTCTAAGTTGAAAAAGGTTAACACTACTTTTAACAACGCATTTTTGCAAGCCAAAGAAGAAAACGGAGAAATTTCTGATTGGGGATTGTCAAATTCTACAATTGATACAGATACTGATGACGGAAGTATAGCTAATTCAAACTACGGTCGAGATAAATTTCTTGAAATTTTAAGTAGGCATTTGAAAACGATTTCAATGTGCAAATATTCCGACAATTCTTGCGAAGTCTACCGCCCAACTAATTTGCAAGGAGATATTGATAACAGTGATTCTTATTCAAATAGACTGGTTTTGGCTGATGGAACTATTATTGGTCACTTATATTTAAACAATACTGCGTGCAATACTAATTGGGGAAGTGGGGCATTAAATCAAAGTTGTGGAAGTTTTAAAGTTGACTTAAACGGTTCTAAAAAGCCTAATATGTATGGAAAAGATATTTTTCAATTTGATATAACTGCAAACGGTATAGTTCCCAGTGGAATTGCAACAGATATTTCTGGAAATAATTTTGAAGAAAGTTGTATCAAGTCGGATTCTAGAATGAATGGTGTTGGATGTACCGGTTGGGTAATTTACAATGAAAATATGGATTACTTAAAATGTCCTGAAAAATTAGGCTGGAACAAGGCTAAAAGTTGTAAATAATGTATTAAAAAGGTAATTTTGAAAAAATTTTTTAAAGTTACCTTTTTTATTGCGAAATTTCATTTTTATTCAAAACTTTTTTCCATTCAAAATAAAAATATATTGCCAAAACAAAATACACAACCCACATTATAACAGTTGAATATGTTTTTATTCCGTGTAAAACAAGATTTATCCACATTAATGCTGAAATCCCGTTCACAATCATCCATACAACCCATTGTTCTATCGCACGACGAACTGTTAAATACATTCCAAGTACCGATAAAAATGTTGTAATTCCGTCTGCAATTGGACTTTTGTCGTGACAGTAATGCAAAATTATACTTGTTATAATTGAACCTAAAACTCCAATAAATAATAGTGTTATGCGGTTTTTATTTGATAATCTGGTTTTTACGATTTCTTTAGTATCTTTTTTAAGGTGCTTTTTCCATTTGAAAATCCCTAAAATTTGCATTGGGATATAATAGCAAAGATAAAGCAACATATTACCCCAAAGTGAATTTAGAAACGATAGCCACACATAACACCAAGAACCTGACAGCCCGAAAAAATAGCAGGAAATTTTTCCTTTCCCTGCGATTATAGTATATAAAATTCCACAGAATGCAGATATAACAGCAATCGGATTGTCTTTTACAATAATTGCATTTATTAAAATTAACGTAAGCACCGTAAAAAGTCCGATTATTTCAATCTTTTTCCAACCATTCAATTCTTTTTTTACAAATTCTGTCAATTCCATTATGAGCATTGTATAATGAATTACGATGAAAGTACAGTCTATTTACACAAACCGATTTGTTAAAAAGGGATTGAAATTTGCAGCTGATAACGGCTCATTATTCGTTGCATCTGCCTCACTTGCGCTCTCTACTGTTGCACGTCCGTTGTCAATTATGGCAACTCCCAATACTGACAAACAAAATAAAAAATATGCTTGTGCAAAATCCCTAGCATCCAGTGTTGCCGGATATATGGTTATGCTGGTAAGTTCAATACCGTTAGCAAAAGCAATAAAAAATATTGACGAAAATCCGCACGAATATCTCAAAGCTACAACAATAAAAAATTTGAAAAATGGTGAAAAAGAGTTAAAGTCTTCTTCAAAATACAAGTTTGCAACCCAACTTTTTAAATTAGGACTAGGTTTTGTAATTGCTGCGCCAAAATCAATTCTTACTTGTGCGTTAATTCCTCCGTTTATGAAAAAAGTTTTTTCTAAAAAAGAAGCAACTCCACAACACCAAAAGAAAAATGTTTCATTTACTGGTATGGAAGGTTTGTCTGAACGTATCGGCAAAATTATTGATACATCTACAGTCCAAAAGTTGACAGATAAACTCCATAATACTAATTATGAATTTAATATGATGGCTTTAACCGATATTATTGCAACCGGAATATTTATGCACCAAACTGCCAAAAGCAAAGGAATTGAACAAGATAGAAAAAAAGCTCTTATGTATAATTCCGCAATCTCAACTGGCTTGTGTGTTGGTGGCGGTTATTTAATAGATAAAATGTCTGAAAAATCGACAAAAAATTTTATTGAGAAATTCGCAGAAGCAAACAAAAAATCTCCAAACCTCGACAAATATATTGAAGGTATAAAAATTGTTAAACCTGCAATGATTTTTGGCGTAATGTATTATGTCTTTATTCCTATAATTTCGACATTTTTAGCTGACAGATTTGACGGGAACAAATATATTTCAACAAAAAACAAATAATTGTTTGCTATTAATTTGTTGCAATTGTCTTTCCTAATTCTTCAACTGTTTTGATGTCATCATCAGGATTTTTGCCGATTGTTGTTAAATAATTTCCGACCATAATTCCTTCAACACAAGTGTTTAAAGCTTTTCGCTGGTTTTCTTCAGATAATCTCATTCTACCACCACAAAAACGCAATATTGAATTAGGGTTTGCGATTTTAAATATTGCTAAGGTTCTCAACACATTTTCTTCGTCAATTTTGTCTAAATAGTTTTCAAATGGAGTTTCAGGGATTGGCATCAAAATATTGATTGGAATTGAATTTGGCTGAATTTCTGCTAATTCAAGAGCCATTTCTACTCGTTGTTCAACGCTTTCGCCCATTCCTAGAATTACTCCACAACATAATTCCATACCGTATTTTTTGACTAATTTGCAAGTGTCTAGTCTATCTTGCCAAGTGTGGGTAGTGCAAACTTCCGGATAATAAGATTTTGCAGTATTTATGTTATGGTGAAATCTTTTCAATCCGCTTTGTGCAAGTTTTTTGGCTTGTTCTTCATTCAAAATTCCGATTGATGCACAACTGTTTAAGCCTTCAATCTTATTAATTTCTTTAATCATTTCTAACATTTTGTCAAAATCGCTTTCGTCAGGTGTTTTTCCTGATGTTACGATTGCAAAACGTGATGCTTTATGTGATTTTGCATCAAGAGCGGCTTTTCGTACTTCTTCAATTTTTACAAGCGGATAAGAGTCAATATGAGTACGATAATGAGAACTTTGTGCGCAATATTTGCAATTTTGTGAACATTTGCCATTCCGTGCATTTATGAGTGAACAAAATTCAATTTCATCTTTGACGTATTTTGATGACAATTTTAAAAGTTCATCTAAATCCAAATTATAAAGTCTTAAAAGTTCTTGTTTATCTATCATAATCCCTCCATTGTTTCAATAGTAAACCTTTAATTGACTAAAGTCAAATGATATGCTAAAATCAGATAACAAAGGAGTAAACAATGTTTTGTCCAAAATGTGGAAAACCAGTAAAAGAAAACGATAATTTTTGTAGATATTGTGGAAACAGACTTGAAATAGAACAACCATCAGATGTTGTTACGCAGTCATATATTGAACATGCTGAAAAATCAGAAGTTCCTGAAGAATATACTGTACATCATTATGAGCCAAAGCCGGTAGTTGTAGAAGAAAATATAAAAGAATATAAACTTCCTGATGAAAATAGTGAAGAATTAGTTATTTATGATATTAAAAAACACTGGATGGCTTTATTTTGGCCAATATTTTTAACTCCAATATTTTTCTTGTATTTTTGGTTCATATTTTTAAATACGCATAGTTTTTTTAGTTGGGTAATAGTATTTTTAATCCTTGCGCCGATTGTGTATCCTATTTTGAGATTTAACTCTGATAAAATAGTTATTACAACAAAATATGCGCACATAAAATTAGGAGTTTTAAACCCCGAAGAAATTGACATTCCGTTGACTAAACTTGATATGTTGGAGATTTCTCAAACAACAATGGGCAGAATAATGGATTATGGAATGATTTCTTTTATGTCAAATGGTGAACAGTTTGATTACGGTTACATAAAAGATCCGGGAGAACTTCAATATTTAATCGAAAACCCTGCAAGATACATTGAGGAAGCACTTGAAGAAGTTGAAGGCTAGCCTAGTGTGATAAGAACCTTTGCATTCAAGCATCTAAAATCACCAATCTAAAAAGTCCTCCTTTTTTAAGGAGGACTTTAATTTGTAATTTCTATTCTTCAATTGTTGTTGCAACATTTTTGTTCATAATTGTTTGGGCAATCGGTTGGTCTTTTTCTAACAAACTTAAGTATAATAATTTGTTAGCTGTTGCCTGATCTAGGTCGATGAACTTACCTCCGGCTTTTACATCACTTGCTGAAACGATTTTTACGTTAGCATTAATTGTCAAGTCGCCATATTGTAGATGTACCGGAACAACGTCACCAACTTTTAATTTTCCTTTATGGGTTAATGATACCCCACCTCTTGAGATGTCGGAAATTGAAACTACGTTGTCACTTGATTCAAATGAAATTGGATTTTGATTTTCTTGAGTATTAAATCTCATATATTGACGTTTATCAATTGAATCAACTCTATCATTTACAACACGTTGTTTGTAAATATCTTTGAAATCAACTTTTGGACGATTCGGTTCTGGATCTGGATCTATATCAGTATCTGTATCAATATCAGTGTCGTTGTCGGTATCTGTATCAATGTCGGTATCAATATCAGTGTCCGTATCTATATCTGTATCGGTGTCTGTATCATTGTCTAAGTCAATATCAGTATCCGTATCAGTATCTGTGTCCGTATCAGTATCTGTATCATTGTCAGTATCTGTGTCTGTGTCAATATCTGTATCTGTATCAATATCGGTATCGTTATCAGTATCTGTGTCGATATCTGTATCAATGTCAGTGTCGGTATCTACATCTGTATCAGTATCTGTATCGTTGTCTAAGTCAATATCAGTATCCGTATCAGTATCTGTGTCCGTATCGGTATCTGTATCATTGTCAGTATCTGTGTCTGTGTCAATATCAGTATCAGTATCAACGTCTGTATCAGTGTCGGTATCTGTGTCAATATCGGTATCGGTGTCGGTATCAGTATCTGTATCACTATCCAAATCTGTATCAATATCAGTATCAGTATCTGTATCAGTGTCTGTATCTGTATCCAATGGATAATCCGGTTCTTCATCTTTTGGAACAACTAGGTTATCATCATCTTCCTTTGTTCCTTGTTTATCAGGATCTGTAGTTCCATCATAGCCAGGATCGCCGCCTTGTTCACTGCCACCGTAGTAATAGTTTCTATCATCAGGATTTTTTCCAATTGCAGTAACATCATCCGGTCTAACTGCTTTTGTTCTGATTGAAATTGGAGTTGAACCATCTTTAGCATTAGTCAAAGTATTTGTTGTAGAATTTTTAACTACTGTAGAAACTCCACCATTACGGTGTTTACCCATATTGAAGTAGTAACCACCGGCATAAGCATTATCTGCAACCATGTATAAATCTTGATCACCAGAAGGGCGTTTGTTACCATCACCTTTTAAAGTACCATTTTTAACTACGATTGTAGAATCTGCAGCTGATCTGTATTCAGGTTTTTCTGCATCAATCCATTGTGTACCCAAGTCAAGTGCAACCAATTTTGCTCTTTCAGGATGTACGTTTGTATTTTTTCCGTAGTAATCTGTACCATAAGTAGGAACTTCGCCTAAGTGGTCAATGTACATATTTTTACCACGAGTTGTTAAGTTCAAGTTTTTGTTTGCAGTAGTTTCTCTTACATAAACATTACCAGAGAACTCAGCGTTTATATCACCTGTTCTTGAAATAATTGCACAAGCATTAGTATCAAGTTTTGCACCATTTGCAGCATCCATACCTTTTACGTCAATGTTGCCAATTGCTAACATATCAACACCGTTTCCGGTTTTGTTAATAGCATCAATATCATGAGGAAGTTGTGCATTATCTCTTGAAGGGTTATATGAATAACCGTTTTGTCTGAATGTTAAAGGAGTTGCTGACTTTGTAGAAGTTTTAGCTTCGCCGATATTACCACTAGCGATTAGGGAAATACCTGTACCTTCAACGTTTGGATTTGCTGAATTTTTAGATCTGTTGACGATACTGTAAGGAGAAGCACCTTTTGTAGAAGAGTCTGCCAATAAGATTACTCTACCATCAGCTTTAATTTGGTTAACATTCATATTCTTGTTCAAGCTTGCCATATTAATAAGCGAACCAGTACCTGAACTGTTTGCAGTAATAACACCATCAATAGATGTGTTTACAGATTTTGTCAAATCTCTTTGATTTGGTCCAATACCTGTACAAATACCGCCGTCACAAGGTCCAACTTCTTTACCGATTGCACCGTTTGTAACAGTTGCATTCAAATCAGCTCCATTAGTTGTATAAATCAATGTGTTAGCAACACCATTGTTTAACAAATTACCGTTTGTAACTGCGATATTTACATCGGCATTAGATGTAATATTGTTGCTTACACCACTTGAGCCGATAGACATATTAGAATTTTTGTTTACAAAGTTAACTGTGTTAGTTTTGTTAGTATGATTAGCGGTAACTTTACCTTGAATATTCATACCGCCTGAGCCTTCATTAGAAACTAACAAAGTAGATTTATTTTGAGTTAATGCTGAACCGCCAGATGCGATTAAACCAGTAGATGCAACAAGCAAACCACCGTTTGTGTTAGTGATTTTTGTTGCGCCATTAGGGTTTGAAACTTCGCCTGCGATAGAAATGCCATTAGCTCCAGAGTTTTCGATAGTAATATTGCCAGTACCATAATTTCTAACTTTTGCACCATTACCAACAGAAGTACCGGTAACAGATTTGATAGAAATGTTACCGTTGTTGTTTACAAAAGTATTAGCAGTACCCATATTATCTATATTAACAAGTTTGGTAAACAAAGTGTCAGCTGCATCATGACCTGTCAAAGCTGCAGTTTCATTGTTCCCTAAACCAGCTAACAAAAGACCATTATTCGCAATTGTACCACCTTGCAAATTAATATCACCACGAGCAGCAACTCTGCCACCTGCGTCAATTTGAATAGCTTTTCCACCAAGAGATAGCGTACTTCCGTTACTATCTGTTAATGTTGACAAATCGAATGATTTATCAGTCATTACAGCAGTATTTTTAGTATAATCATACGCACTAGGAACAATTGTTGAAGTTCCTGTTGGATTACTAGCATCATATTTTACATCATAGTTAGAAATATAATATTGATGATCTTTAGGTAAACCTAAATTGCTAGACAATTTGTCATAAGAGCTTTGTGTTGGAGAAATAACTGATAAATTACCGACATTGATAACGCCAGAACTTCCAACAACCATACCGTTTGGAGAAATAAATACCAAATTACCATTTGTTTTTAAAGCACCATTAACACCTTGAAGTGCATTAACAATACCATCTATTTTTACTCCATTATTAACCAATGCAATAAAATTATTAATATCACCTTTAATATCGGTTAATGTTAAATCATTACCAGTTCCAGATTGTTTTTGTAAAATATAGTTATAAATAAAGTTTAATACATCACCCTTAGCCAAATTAATTTCGCCAAATTGTTTAAATCCGGTATCACCTTTTACAGCATCTGGTCTGATATTCCAAGTGTTACCACCACCATTATTAATTGGGTTATTATTACCATCAGTGATTGTTGATGCAGCCAAAACCTGATATGTCAAAGACTGTTGCATGATTAGCAACATACTTAACATAAATGCAACTACTCTTTTTTTATTAATTCCCTGTGTATTCATTGTCTTTGGAACCTCTATTTTCTTTTTCTGCACGTTTAAACACTTTTACATGTATATAAACGGATTTTGCGCTTAAATCTTTACTATTTTCCGGTAATTGTTTACAAAAATTTATAATTTAGAAAAGAGGGAAGGATTGAATAATCCAACCCTCTTTAGAGTTATCTGGTTATTACATTTGCTCTTGCAATAAATCCTTTTTTACGTAAATTTGCTTCGCTTGCATTTTTACCATTTTTACCGCCAAGAGGAATTTGGTTTCTATCAAAACCGCCAATTGTGTTAGGGTCAGTTCCGATTATTGTATCATCAATACCTGCAATCATGCCTGCCGGAATTTCTGATGGGAAGTGATAAGTCAAATCTCCCGCATAGTTTAACTTGTAAGGATTTGATTTATAACCGTTGATTTGTGTCATAACATATTCAAGAACTTTGTTTGCAGTCGCATCATCTTGAATGTTGTACATTTTCTTAACGATACTCAATCTATCTTCTGCTAAGTTGTAGTTAGTTCCTTTTTTATGAGAAACTTTGATTTTGTATGTAAAGTTATCAATATTTTTATCAGGAGTTTGAACTTCTCTTTCCTCTCTTGTAACAAATTGAGGAATATCTAAAGTTTGCTCTTTATTTTCAGTTTCAGTTTTTTCTTTCTTTTTATTTAGGTTTACGATACCGTCAAAACTTCTGCCTTTAGCGTGAACTTTACCCATTGAAAGTGCGTTGTTAACACCTCCACCAATACCTCCAAAGATAGCGGCATTTATTGCAGTTTTCAAGTGCTTGTCGCCACGACCTTCCCATTTCTGACCTTCAGCCTCAACTTGACCAGAATATTCTTGTCCTGGTGCAGTAACTGACCATTCTTGTCCTGGTGCAGTAACCGACCATTCTTGTCCTGGTGCAGTAACCGACCATTCTTGTCCTGGTGCAACAACTGACCAATCTTGACCTTTAACAAATATATCTTTATTGACGACTTTAGTGAATGTTTCACCATTATCAGTATAATTAAATGTTGTTCTATCATGAATTGTTCTATCTGCTGTCGTTCCAAATAGAGTTTGGTCATCTGTTCTACCAGTAAATGTTTGATCTGCAGTTCTGCCAGTAAATGTTTGATCTGCAGTTCTGCCAGAGAAAGTTCTATCAGCAGTTTTACCTGAATATATCCTATCAGCTGTTCTGCCTTTATATTGAACAAATTGAGATGCGGTTTCACCTGCAAGGTTAACAGCACCTGCTAACCATGATGCAGCGTAAGCAGTACCAAACCCTAACGCACCACCAATGCCAACACCTTGCAAGACGTGTAAAACACGTTTTGCGTTAGTTGAGTTAGTGTCAATACTGTTGCCACCTTTTTCAACCAAATGACGAAGTTTATTTAATTCACCATTGCCGACTCTGCCATTATCGTTACCAATAATTTCTTCAATTGAGCGACGTTTACCATCTTTGGTAATCAATGTCTGGCTCATCCAGCCTTGACGACCTTCATTTAATGTCAAGTTTCCATCTTTCGCAAAGCCTTCTTGTGTTTCGTTATCTAGCGTACGAGAATCTGTAGCTTTATCACAGAATGCTTTGAATTTAGCTTCACTGAACTTATAATATTTGCCATTTACTTCAAAATCGCAATCATTTTTAGTTCCTTGAGTACAAAATTCATCAGGGCATTCCATTACAAGTTTACGACCTGCTTTACCAATGTCAGTATGTTCAATTGCAGAATTTTTTTCTCCTTTAGCAGCTTCCTTTCTTTCTGCTTTTGAGAAATGAACTCTGGTATTATCAATATTTTGTTTTGTTTCAGCTGCTTTTGCTTGACGTTTTGCTTCATCTTGAATAAATTCTTTTTTGTCCTTAGCAACTTGTTTATCACTTCTTTTACCCAAGACATCAACAACTGCCATACGTTCTAGAATAACATTTGAATCAAAATTTGGATCTTCTGCAATTCTTAAATATGCGGCTATCTTCTTTTTAGCTGCTCCAGTATCACCTTCAAATGTAGCTCGACCATCACCGGTTCCACGTTTGTAAGCTTCAAGTAAAGCATCCTCATCCTTTACCGCTTCATTTAACAAAGTATTAAAAAATACTTTTTCTTCATCTGTAGCATATTCTTTAAGATATTTTTGAACAATTTCTTCTTTTGTTTTGCATTCTTTTTCAATTTTGCCCATTTGCTTTGAAATTTTCTTTTCATATTTATTACGAGCAATAGAAATATTCATTGTTGATTGGTTTTCAGGATCTTTTACCCATTCTGTCAATGCAGCTTCATAATCCTTACGAGCTTGTTTTCTACCAGCTCTATTGTGTTTCAAGTCATCTGCAACTTTTACAGGTTCTGATTCTTCTGTTGTAGTTGTTGTAACTTCTGTATTAATTTTTACTGATTTATTTTCTCTTGTTTCAACAGGTGCTTGTGTTTGAGTTGGGAATGCTTCATCAACTGCTTTTTTACCTTCAGCACCATTGATAACATAACCTCCATCTTCATTTAGAGTAATTTTGCCATCTTTCGCTAATTTATCTGCAATAGCTTTACCATCCTCATTGGTTGATAAATATGATAATCTGTTATTTTTAGCAAATTTTGTAATCGCTGTATCATATTTTGTTTTATCATAAGTTACAATACCTTTTTCTTTATCAATTGACAAACCTGCAGCTTCAAATTCTTTTACCAATTCTGCACGTTTATCTTCTGCCAAACCTGACTGTTTAACAAAATCATCAAGTTTGAAGGTAACTGTTTTTTCTTCTTTAACTCCTTCTTTTGCTTTCGCAGCAGAATGTTCAACACCCAAACCTTTTGCAGGTGTCGCACTATCAAGAGTTTTTGTTTCTTTTACTCCGCCAGCTCCTTCAACACTAGCCGCACTGAATACACCATTAGCGGCAACCGTTCTAAATTTTGCATCAGCCGAACTATATGTACCATCTTGGTTTGCAATAATTGAACCGCTTTTAATATATTCTTCAAACCGAGCCGGACTTTGTTTTTTTAATCCATCAATAAATGCTGGTTGTAATTGGAATTGAACTTCATTTGCACACATAGTCATAATCCTTTCTTCTCAATTTTCTATACATCTCCACATGAAAATTGATTTGGTCTTGTTTATACTCTCTATGTCCATGTAAAAACATGTTTTTTGGGAAAATTGCGCTGTTTTTGAATTTCCCTATTACTTTTTTCTAAAACCATTGATTTTACTGGGTTATAGAGGGTTTTACTGCTTAATAATTCGTAACAATTATATCTATTTCGTATATATTTTATCTATACTAATTAGATATTTTTCTCATTTTCACTTGCTTTATCGCACAAGTACACACTCCTTTTGTTAGAACTTCTACCACATGACATATCGGCGCACCTTTTCCAAATCTTTAGGATTTCAAAGAAAGATGTTACATTTATTTACAATTTGTTTTGTCGTCGGATCGATAAATCGAACCGACAAATTCATTAACGATTTTTATGATAGTATATTTAGAGTTGGAATAAAGGAGAGATTTGATGGAAAAATTCTTTGATTTTATAAAAAAACACGGTGATTTATTCACTTTTTTAGGTCTATTAATAGTATGTTATTTTATTTTCTTTTTTAATATTTGATAAGTTGCATATATAATCAAGACTTACATTATAATAACTTGCTAGTAAAATAAGTTTACTTAATGGTATTATTTCTATTTCTTTTTCCCATCTTGAATATGTTGGTTGTGATACATTAAGGATATCCGCTACTGCTTTTTGACTTAATTCATTATTTTCTCTAATATCTTGTAATTTTAGATTCATAGATATCACCATAATAATTGTCTCATTTTTTGTAAAATATTATTTTTATATACGAAAATACGAATTGTATGCTATAATTAATAATAGGAGGAGGAAAAATGAAGAAAGGAAGAAGTAATTATACATTACAATTTAGTTGTGATGAAAACAAAATAAATCAATTAATGCAAAGTTATTTGTCTGCTAATGGATTTGTATCCTATGAAAAAAAAGGAGAACAGTACTTTCGTGCTGGAGATCAAATGATGGGTTATAGAGGATTAACCTACTTTATTCAAGGACAACAAATAACTATTAATGCTTGGCTAGATGGAGCACTTGGAGATTTTCCTTTAGAACAAAATAGTCTTAATATGATGGCTATGAACTATCGTAACTC
>OGQZ01001856.1_pt1 | contig 15238 bp, 13 predicted proteins | sample 1553321 | NCBI WGS metagenome assembly OGQZ01 (sample SAMEA2579958, study PRJEB22360) | human gut metagenome | reverse complement strand
ATTCCAGCGCCCGCTCTTTATCCTCTGTAAATGCATTCGCTGTCATCGCAACGATCGGAATGCCAGCCTTCTTCTTATCCGAAAACCGCCGGATCGCCCGCGTTGCCTTGTAGCCGTCCATGATCGGCATCTGGATATCCATCAGAATCAAATCATAATAATCTTCCGGCGCTTTTTGCAGCATTTCCAGGCAGGCAACCCCGTCATTTGCCCGTTCGACCAAAAGCCCCTCGCGGGTCAAAAGTTCGATGGAAATTTCGGCGTTCAGATCATTATCCTCCGCAAGAAGAATCCGGCAGCCGGATAGAGCCTGGGCAGCTGTTTCATCGAATGCGGTAGGCTCTGTTTCCTCCCGCGAGGAAATCCGGCATGGGATCCGGACAGTAAACGTTGAACCTTCTCCGAGCTTGCTCTTTACCTCGATCGTTCCATGCATCAGATCCACCAGATTTTTCACGATTCCCATGCCAAGCCCGGTGCCTTCAATGCCGCTGACGGTGGAAGAACGCTCCCGTGAAAATGATTCAAAAATATGCGACTGGAATTCCTCGGAAATGCCGATGCCGGTATCGGTGATTGCGATTTCTGTGATACACCAGCCGTCCGTTTCACCAGGCTCCTGGCGGAGGGCACAGGAGATCGTCCCGCCCTTGGCGGTATATTTGATCGCATTGCTCAAAATATTCAATATAATTTCGGACATATACGTCATGTCAATGTAGATATATGGGTACGAAATGTCCTTGTTCACATGAAAATGCTGCTGTTTTTCTTCCAGGGCAGTCTGAACCATGACGATACAGGAATCAAAACTTTTCTCAGTCTGGACGGAGGTTTCTTCAATGTGTACCTGGTTATTCTCAATCTGTGAAAACTGAAGAATATTGTTGATGATCGAGAGCATCTTTTCACCGGAAATATGGATCTTGTCCATATATTCACCGATTTTTTCCGGTTCCTGCAGATGGTTTCTGGCAAGTTCTGCGTAACCGAGGATCGCATTCATCGGTGTCCGGATATCATGTGACATATTGAACAGGAAGGTCGATTTCGCCTTGTTGGCTGCCTCTGCTGCTTTTGCGGTCTGTTCCAGAAGCTGATGCTGGGTGAGTTCTATGGATTTCTGTTTCTTTGTAAAAAAATAGGAAATAACAATTAGCAGAAGTGCTATCATGCTCGCGGCAGCGGCGATTCCAAAGGAGGAACGGTTGATCGCCTCAATCGATCGGTAAGTGTCTTCCATATCAATCTCGATACAAAGGGCACCGAGAATGTCATTGGTTCCGTCGGAGGCAATGACCGGATAGCAGGCGGTAAAAATATGCCCCCATGTGGTATCAATGATCTTTTGTGAGTGGATCGTTTTGCCGGAGAGGGCAGCTTCCAGATACGGAACCATTTCCTCTTCCAGGTAGGTGCCCGGATAAGCAAAATCAGGTGCTTCCAGATCCAGGCCATCGATCAGGTAGATGGGTTTTCCGCCCGGTCCACGCTTGGCAGTGTATAAGTAGCGCGCGTCGAATTGAGGCTGCGAAGCTCATTTAAATAAGACTGCAGGCTTCGATACTGCGCGGAGTTCATATCGGATTTTGTATTGATCTGTTCAAAATCTGCCCGCGTCAGCCGGCTCGATATCGCCCGGTGAACCGCGTCCGAACAGGAAATATTCCGTTCTACGGCGGCGCTCAGGGTGATGCGGCTGTTGCTTTTCAGCAGTGCAACGGTGTATAAGGAAATGAAAAATACTGCCAGAAGAAGCAAAAAGGTAAAGTTAAAGGCATGATAAGAAAAGCTTCTTGATGGGATATTTTCGTTGGATGGGTGATTCATAAGTTAGATTCAACTTTCATGTAAATGCAGGGTTTATAGTTAAAAAACAGATCGAGTTGTTGATAATAAATGTAACATAAAACAGGTAAATCGGCAAGAAAGATATGCTTACATGAAAATTTTAAAAAAAAAGTTTTCACAAATTCTTCATAAAAAATTAGCACTCTACTCTTGACAGTGCTAACAACAAGTGTTATATTACTGCTAGAACAAAAGAAGACCAAAAGGTTTTCACAGATTGTTCGAAAGGAGGCAGGTTTATGAATATCAGTAAATTTACCCAGAAGTCTCTGGAAGCCGTTCAAAATACGGAAAAGCTGGCGTATGAATATGGAAACCAGCAGATTGATCAGGAACATTTGCTGTACAGTCTTTTGACTGTGGAAGACAGCTTGATTTTTAAATTAATAACAAAGATGGGAATCTCGGGCGACCAGTTCCGTGATGAGGTGCAGCAGGCGATTGGAAAGCTGCCGAAGGTATCCGGCGGTCAGGTGTATTTCTCCAACGATGCCAACAAGGTGCTGGTGAACGCGGAGGACGAAGCCAAGGCGATGGGGGACGAGTATGTTTCCGTCGAGCACTTATTTCTGGCGATGTTAAAACAGCCGAATAAGGCGGTCAAGGAACTGTTCCGTCTCTACGGCATTACGAAAGAGAGCTTTTTGCAGGCGCTTTCGACCGTGCGCGGCAACCAGCGTGTCGTCAGCGATAATCCGGAGGCAACGTATGACACTTTAAATAAATACGGTTACGATCTGGTGGAACGTGCGAGAGATCAGAAGCTCGATCCGGTCATCGGCCGTGACAGTGAGATCCGTAACGTGGTTATGATTCTCTCCAGAAAGACGAAAAACAACCCGGTTCGTATGGGTGAACCTGGCGTCGGTAAGACAGCCGTTGTCGAAGGACTGGCACAGCGTATCGTGCGCGGCGATGTCCCGGAGGGCTTGAAGGACAAGAAATTGTTTGCCCTGGATATGGGAGCTCTGATGGCGGGCGCGAAGTACCGCGGCGAGTTCGAAGAGAGACTGAAAGCGGTGCTTGACGAGGTCAAGAAGAGCGAGGGACAGATTATTCTGTTTATCGATGAGCTGCATACGATCGTCGGCGCGGGCAAATCCGAGGGCGCGATGGATGCCGGGAATATGCTGAAGCCGATGCTGGCGAGAGGTGAACTGCACTGTATCGGTGCGACGACCCTGGATGAGTACCGTAAATATATCGAAAAAGACGCGGCTCTGGAACGTCGTTTCCAGCCGGTTCACGTTGATGAGCCGACCGTGGAAGATACGATTTCCATTCTGCGTGGTCTGAAAGAGAGATATGAGGTTTACCACGGAGTCAAGATTACCGACTCTGCGCTTGTATCGGCGGCAATCCTCTCGGATCGTTATATCACGGATCGTTTCCTTCCGGATAAGGCGATCGACCTGGTCGATGAAGCGTGCGCGATGATCAAGACCGAGATGGATTCAATGCCGGCGGAGCTGGATGAACTGTCGAGACGTATCATGCAGTTGCAGATTGAAGAGGCTGCGCTTAAGAAAGAGACTGACCACTTAAGTCAGGATCGTCTGGCAGAACTGCAGAAAGAACTGGCAGAACTCAAGAGCAGCTTTTCGACCCAGAAAGCCCAGTGGGAGAATGAAAAATCTTCCGTTGATAAGCTGTCCAAGCTGCGTGAAGAGATTGAACATGTAAATGGCGAGATTCAGGCAGCGCAGCAGGCGTATGACCTCAACAAAGCGGCTGAACTCCAGTACGGCAAGCTGCCGGAACTGCAGAAACAGTTGGAGGAAGAGGAAGAGAAAGTGAAAAATCAGGATCTCAGTCTGGTACATGAGAGTGTCACCGAGGATGAGATTGCCCGGATTATTTCGAAGTGGACCGGTATTCCGGTTGCCAAACTGACCGAGAGCGAGCGCAGCAAGACCCTGCATATGGACGAACTGCTGCATAAACGTGTCATCGGACAGGATGAGGGCGTTACCAAGGTAACGGAGGCGATTATCCGTTCCAAAGCGGGCATCAAGGATCCGACGAAACCAATCGGTTCGTTCCTGTTCCTAGGTCCGACCGGTGTCGGCAAGACAGAGCTTGCAAAAGCGCTGGCGGAGGCATTGTTTGACGATGAGAACAACATGGTTCGTATCGATATGAGTGAATACATGGAGAAACATTCCGTTTCCCGTCTGATCGGAGCGCCGCCAGGATATGTCGGATATGACGAGGGCGGTCAGCTGACCGAGGCAGTACGGCGCAAACCGTATTCCGTTGTCCTCTTCGATGAGGTTGAGAAAGCGCACCCGGATGTATTTAACGTCCTGCTGCAGGTTCTGGATGATGGACGTATCACGGATTCGACCGGCAAAACTGTACACAACAATTAAGACATGGGATGACTTCAAAGCAGCCGGTGTGAAATATCATGAGAAAACAGGTAAGAACTTCGCTTGTGCTGAGACAACAGCTCAGTGGATGGTTAACCTTATGTTAGCTCAGAAAGGTACTGATTACCTTGACAAAGATGGTAACCTTGACCTTACAAATGATAAAGTTGTAGAAGTACTTCAGTACATCAAAGATATGCAGGATGCAGGCGCACTTGCAACAGTAGCTGGTGGACAGCCGGATAACGAAGAAGCTTATCCAGAATACAACAGCGGTAACTTTGCAGTACAGATCATGCCTTTCTGGCAGACATCAAGATTCACAAACTACATGTCTGACCTTGAAGGAAAGATCGCAATCGCAGCTCCTCCGGTATTTGGAGACAACGATGCAGTTAAGACAATCGGTGGTGGTGGAACCGGTACAGCAGTTGTAAAATCTTCTAAGAATGCAGACCTTGCAGCTGAAGTATTCGCTTACATCAAACTGTCTGAAGACGCTAACAAAGAAGTTTGGAATGTATTAGGATTTGACCCTGTTAATACATCTGTATGGACAGACACAGATCTTACTCAGAATCCGGACAACCAGTTCGTAAAATACTTCAAGACAAAACCATTCGATACTTTGCTTGAACTTCAGGATAGCATTGGAGGACTTGCTTCTTATACAAGTTCAAAATACCCATCTATCAACAATGAGTTCTGCACAACAACACTGAACAATATTTATGAAGAGGGAATGGACGTGAAAGATGCTCTGAAACAGTCTCAGGAAACTCTTGAAAATGAATTCGGTGACAAATAAGATTTGCAATTAAGCAATTAGCAATGTAATAATCAGGGGGTTGCGAGCAAAACTGCCGCAGCCCCTTCTCTAATAAGAAGGAGGATACATAAAATCATGAAGAAATTTTTCTATTCTCAGAAATTAGCTCCGTATGTGTTTATCCTTCCTTTTGTCCTTACTGTTATATTTTTCTGGGCAGTTCCAATCGCGAACGGAGTCCTTTTAAGTTTTCAGGATGTATTACAGGATAAATGGGTTGGATTGGATAATTATAAGAGACTTCTGTCCGATAAGATCTTTTTAAAAGCTTTGTTTAACAGTACACGTTATATGATCGGAACACTGGTACTTCTGATCCCATTTCCGATGCTTTTTGCAACACTTCTGAACAGTAAGCTGATGAAGAAACCTGGATTTTTCAAATCCATCTATTTCCTTCCGGCACTTACATCAGTCGTAGTTGCAGGTACAATCTTCCGTCTGATGTTTGGTGAGATGGAGACTTCTCTTGCCAACCAGGTGATCGGAATGTTCGGACTTGGACCGATCAAATGGTTAAAGAATGATCTGACTGGTTATTTTGCACTGTTACTTCTGGCATGCTGGAGATGGACAGGTGTTAACATCCTGTACTTCCTTGCCGGATTACAGAGCATTTCAACAGACCTTTATGAGGCAGCTTCTATTGATGGAGCAAATAAATGGCAGCAATTTACAAGAATTTCCCTTCCACTTCTGAAGCCAACCACCGTATACGTGCTGACGATCAGTATCTACGCAGGTCTTGCCATGTTTAATGAAAGTTACATGTTATGGAAAGGTAACAACTCACCGCAGAATATCGGACTTACGATCGTCGGATATCTGTACAGGCAGGGAATTGAAAAACGAGCGATGGGTTATGCCTGCGCGGTAGGTCTTGTACTTCTGATCATCGTTATGGTCGTCAACATGATCCAGCTGGCAGCTACAGGAACATTCAAGAAGGAGGAAAGATAGTATGGGCGAAAAGAGAAAAAATAAAGACCGGCTTTGTACAATATTGATGATCGTCTTCTTCTCGATCCTGGCTATCCTGGTGATCCTTCCGATTTATACAATCTTTCTTGCCAGCTTTAAACCGGGCGGAGATCTTCTTCAGTATGGTCTGAACCTTGGAATTGACTGGAGCCGTATGAGTCTTGATAACTATGTACTGCTGTTTACCGGCCAGCATGATTACTGGAGATGGTTCTTTAACAGTATCACTCTTACAGTCGTTACAGTAGTGGCAACACTTCTTGTAAGTGCATTTGTAGGATACGGATTTGCAGCCTATGAATTCAAAGGGAAGAACTTTATGTTCGTAATCGTTCTCCTGATTTTATCTGTTCCACTGGAGGTTATCATGCTTCCGCTGTACAAACAGATGACAACATGGGGACTGATGGATAACTATATCGCAATTGTATTACCATTCGTTGCACATGCATCTACAATCTTCTTCTTCAGGCAGTATCTTCTGGGACTCCCGAAGTCACTTCTGGAAGCAGGACGAATCGACGGAGCAACAGAATATGGTATCTTCTTCAAGCTGATCATGCCGATCATGAAACCGGCATTTGCAGCTATGGCGATCTTAAATGGTATGAATGCATGGAATAACTACCTGTGGCCATTACTGGTAATCCGTTCTTCAGAAAAATACACACTGACACTTGGACTGAACACCCTGATCAACCCATACGGAGATAACTATTCACTCCTGGTTGTAGGTTCGTTCTTCTCAATCATTCCTATCTTTATACTGTTTGTATGTTTCCAGCAGTATTTCATCGAAGGTATGACAGCAGGTGCGGTAAAAGAGTAATCATTGTAATAATAGGAGGTTGAAAAATGAGTAAGACAGCAAAGATGATTATTGATAAAGATTTCCAGATTTCCAAAGTAGATGAAAGAATCTATGGTTCTTTCATCGAGCATCTCGGACGTGCTGTGTATGATGGATTATATCAGCCGGGCAATCCTCTGTCAGATGATGATGGATTCCGTAAAGATGTCATTGATCTGGTAAAAGAACTGGATGTACCGATCATCCGTTATCCGGGTGGAAACTTTGTATCCAACTTCTTCTGGGAAGACAGTGTTGGACCTGTAGAAGAGCGTCCGGCACGTCTGGAACTTGCATGGAGAAGTCTGGAAGAGAATAAGATCGGATTAAATGAGTTCGCAAAATGGACAGACAAAGTAAATTCCAACATGATGATGGCAGTCAATCTTGGTACAAGAGGAATTGCAGATGCCTGCAATCTTCTGGAATACTGCAACCATCCGGGCGGAACAAAATACAGTGATCTTCGTATCAAACATGGTGTAAAAGATCCACATAATATCAAAGTATGGTGCCTGGGTAATGAGATGGATGGACCTTGGCAGCTCGGACACAAGACAATGGAAGAGTACGGACGTCTTGCAGAAGAGACAGCAAAAGCAATGAAACTGATCGATCCGTCTATCGAGCTGGTATCCTGCGGAAGTTCTGCTCTTGATATGCCGACATTCCCGAAATGGGAATCTACAACACTGGAAAGTACATATGATTATGTTGATTATGTATCTATGCATCAGTATTATGGAAACCGTGATAATGATACTGCTGATTTCCTTGCATGCTCAGATGATATGGATGAATTCATCCGTACCGTTGTCGCAACATGTGATTATGTAAAAGCGAAAAAACGTGGTAAGAAAGATATCAATATCAGTTTTGATGAGTGGAATGTATGGTTCCATTCGAATGCAGCTGATGATGACATCACACAGAACCATCCATGGCAGGTAGCACCTCCGATGCTGGAAGACATTTACACATTTGAGGATGCACTGGCAGTTGGTCTGATGCTGATCACATTGTTAAAACATGCAGACAGAGTAAAGATTGCCTGCCTGGCACAGCTGGTTAATGTTATCGCACCGATCATGACAGATCAGGGCGGCGGAGCAGCATGGAAGCAGACGATCTTCTATCCATTCCTTCACGCTTCCAAGTATGGTCGTGGCGTAGCACTGATGCCTCTGGTACAGACAACAAAGCATGATACAGCAAAACATGAAAATGTTACTGACGTAGAAAGCGTTGCAGTGTATAATGAAGAGAAAGAAGAGCTTACAATCTTCGCTGTTAACCGTACACTGGAAGATGATATTGAACTGACAACAGACTTAAGAGGTATGGAAGGATTCCATCTGGTAGAGCATATCGTTATGGAAGAATCTGATCTGAAGCTGGTAAATAGTTCTTACGAAGAAAAAGTAGTACCAAAGACAGTAAATCGTTCAAAGATGGATGGTGGAATCATGACAACTCTTCTTGGAAAAGCATCTTGGAATGTAATCAGATTAAGTAAGTAGAGGCGGTTAAGATATGAAATTTTGGGCAATTGACAGTCCGGTAATGAGGGTACTTGGGCGACTTGGAGATATTATAATATTGAATATGATCTTTGTAGTCGGATGCATTCCAGTGATCACCATTGGAACTTCATTAAGTGCATTGTACGCGGTAGCGATGAAGATGGCAAGAGGGGAAGAACCATCCGTGTGGAAGGAATTCTGGAAAGCCTATAAGAGGAACTTCAGACCGGCAACCATCTGCTGGCTGGTCATGGCTGTCATTGCCATACTGCTGTTTGTGGATTTTCGGGTCATCGGAGTTCTGAAAAGAGGCAGCGAAAGTATGTACAGTATTATGCGTATTGTACTTGCAGTGATCCTTGGAATGTGGATGCTGATGTTCCAGTATCTGTTTCCATATATTGCAAGATTTGAAAATGGAATCTTTGCAACACTGCGCAATGCACTGCTTCTTGCGGCAGCGCATATTCCATCTACGATCGTGATCGTAGGCTTAAGTGTCGGATCGCTCATCTTAACATTGTTCACATCCAGATCCTTTGTGATCGCAAGTATTATATGGGTGTTCTTTGGATTTGCGGTACTGGCATATGTACAGGCGTTTCTCCTGTGCAGGATTTTTGAAAAATATGAAAAGTAAATTGTATTAGTAGTGTTCCAATAAGATTCTCGGAAAGAGGACGGAAAATGGGCAATATTATATACATACGGCTATATTTGCTTCATTCAAAGCTGCCGCTTGTATGTAATATTGCCCATTTTCTGCAGAGATCAAAGTATGCAGGATAAGTTGCCGCCTGCAGGAACTGTCAGGGGCGGTTCCTTGCGAATCTTCCGGCAGAGCTGTCCGGTTCTGTGGTGTTATACGGCTGGTAATTCGTCAATAATCTGCTGCAGGATTTTTTCTACAGAATCGGTAACATTGGTTGCGTATTTATCGATACCGGGAGCAGCATTCGCCATGGCATAGCTTGTACCGGCGGTCTGCAGCATTTCGACATCGTTATACTGATCTCCGAATACGACACAGTCTTTTGCTTCAATATGTAAATGATCGATCAGATCTTTTAATGCACTTCCCTTGTTGGCGGTCGGGCAGATGAAGTCTACCCAGAGATTGCCGGAAGTAACAACCTTGATGTCAGATGAAAACATTTCTTTTAGATGTTTTTCACACGCATCGGTTCCGCTGTAATCGCAGACTGCAATCTTAAGGATCGGTTCCGGGATTTCAGTTCTTGGGGCATCGATGAATTTCATATTATTCTGGATGACATTTACCATGTGATTATAGAACTCCGGATTTTTCGAGGTGCTGTAGCAGACACGTTCGCCGGAGATGATGCAGTTGTATTGTGGATATTTGGCAACTTCATCCAGGATACGGTAAGCAAGGTCCTGCTCAATAATTCCTTTGGAAATAGTCTCTTCGTTGTATATACAGAGAGAACCGTTTTCGGCGATGTATGCAATATCGTCCTGAACCGGAGTGAACAGTCTGCGAAGGTTCAGGTACTGACGTCCGCTGGCAGCTGCAAATATGATCCCGTGTTCTTTCAGTGTGCGAATCTGGTCGAAAACAATTGGATTTACATCATGTGCGCCGTTTTGAAGTAGTGTGCCATCAAGATCGCTGGCGATTAATTTAACCATAAAAAACTCCTTCTATAAAACATTGATATTTATTTCGCTACTAATTATAATATAAATGAGTAAAATATGAAAGACAAAGGTAGGAACAGGAATATGAAGATTGGAATTGCAAATGATCATTCTGCAGTAGACATGAAAAATGAGATTGTAGAATATCTGGAAAGTCTGGGACATGAAGTTGTGAACTATGGAACAGATTCTTATGAAAGCTGTAATTATCCGGAATTTGGTGAGAAGATCGGGAATGCAGTGGCAAGCGGCGAAGTAGAGCAGGGGATCGCAATCTGCGGAACCGGTGCCGGAATCTCACTGGCAGCGAATAAAGTAAATGGAATCCGTGCAGTAGTGTGCAGTGATCCATATACAGCAAGAATGGCGAAAGAGCACAACGATGCGAACGTGATCGCATTCGGGGCACGTGTGATCGGTATCGAGACTGCGAAATGCATCGTGGATGAGTGGCTGAATGCTAAGTTTGAAGGCGGAAGACATGCCACAAGAGTGGACATGATCATGGACGTGGAAAAGAGAAATCATAATTTATAGAATACATTTTTGAGATATAGACATATTATGGATATGGAGGAAGAGACTGCTGACGGTGGTCTCTTTTTTTAGGACAAAAAACGACATGCAGAGGTTGTGTGATCTGCATGCCGCCTTTTATATCATATTATATTGGAGAAATGAAAAAAATGATAATATTTGTTTTAAAATTACCTTTTATAACTTATTTCTGGTGAGCTGCTTCGTACTCTCTGAAAGCATCTACCTTTGGCTGAGAAGAGCATCCCGGAACGAATTCGTTTGTCAGGAAAGCGTCTGTTAATTCTTCTCTTAATTTGTTACCGATTGTGAAAGCTCCCATACATGCGATGTTGAACTCAGCTATGACACCTGCTTCTAAAAAAGAGATAAATAAAAATCAACAGGAGGTAATGTTAAATGAGCATGGTAGAAAAAGAGACAAAAGTAGTGAATGAGAATAAGATGACGGTGAATATGACAAAAGAAGCATTGTATGACTTCCTTTTATTCCACGCATATTCCAAATTCAGCGGATTTCTGGTAAATATACTGGGACTTGCAGTTGCATTTATGGGAATCTTCTCGTATACAACCGGAAGAGTGAGTGGCATAGGAGCGGCGCTTTATCTGGTGGCAGCGGTAATATTCCTTGGCGGCACACCGTTCCAGCTTAAGATGAGAGCAAAAAACAGGTTGTTGTAAACAGAGAATATAACGCGCCGGTAGAATATATATTTTCCGAAAAAGGAATCACACTCGAGCAGAATGGAGAAAGTAAGACATACGAGTGGGAACAGATCGAACGTGCGGTAGTTACACCAAAGACAAGTGGAATCTATTATGCACCGGAATGTGCGATGATACTTCCAAAAGAAGATTTCGGAGATCAGTTTGTACCGATTTTTACAACAATTGCAACACAGTTAGGACAGAGTAAGGTAAGAATGAGATAACAAATGTTCTCAAAAAGGAGCTGTCTGTATGCTTGACAATTGATATAAAAAGTGTAAACTGATTTATTAAGAGGATAGTTGCGGGGAGGCTGCCATGGAAGAACGTAGAAATGAGATATTAAAAGAACTTGACAGAAAAGGAAGAGTAAAAGTTACAGATCTGAGCAAAGAATTCGGCTGCTCAGAGGTAACGATAAGAAATGACATCAAAGCGATGGATATAGAAGGGTTGTTGAAACGTACCCATGGCGGAGCAGTAAAGGTCGAGACAGAGACGGAACGGAAGTATTCGGCAGAGACGATCTACCGGAATGTTACACAGAAGAAGCAGATTGCAGTTGTAACCAATTCTCTGATTGCGGGAAATGAACTTGCGGGAGTCGGACATGTGGAATTATCGATTGCCACACCACAGATGGAAGTGAAAAAGGCGATCATGAAGGCGGCAGAGAAAGTATATGTACTGGCAGACAGCAGTAAGTTTGGCGGAGGCTATCTGTCTGTAATCTGTCCAACGAATGAAGTGGATAAGATTATTACAGATGATGGAGTATCAAAAGAGGATATCCAGAAGGCAAAAGAACTGGATATACCGTTGGTTATCGCGTAACGGGAGAGGTACGGATGGAAAGACAGCAGAAAGCCTATAAAGGTGTCATAGACTATTTTAAAAAGAAGATCATGGACGGAGAATTGCGTCCGGGAGAAAAATTGCCGCCGGAGAGAGACATTGCAGAACGACTGAACGTGAGTCGTAATTCGGTGCGGGAAGCAATTCGTATCATGGATATGACAGGAGTGATCTCTTCACAGCAGGGATCAGGAAATTACATTACATGTGAGTTCCAGAAGAGCCTTGCGGAGACCATGACAATGATGTTTGCTATGGATCAGATCGATTATAAGCAGATCAGCCAGATTCGTCAGGCACTGGAATGCCTGGCATTTTCGCTTGCCATAGAACATGCATCGGACAAACAGATAAAAGAAATGGAATCATTGGTAAAAGAGCTGGATAAAAGTACCGATGATGTAAAGAATGCGGCTCTGGATAAGAAGCTTCATTTTATGCTTGCACAAAGTTCGGGGAATATTCTGGTACTGGATTTTCTGGAAGCGTGTTCCGGCGTTATAGATTCGTTTATTCATGATATGCGTGCAGCGATTCTGCGCACGGAAGAACGGAAAAAATTGTTAAATGAATGTCATAAAAAATTGATAGAAGCACTGAAAGAGAAAGATGAAACGAAAGGTCAGGAAGCATTAAAACGCCATTTTATGCTGATCAATGAGATTCTGGAAGAGCGGGAAAATAGAAAAATATAGGGAGCATAAAAATGATTCATTTTGGATTTTCGTATATGGGGTTGATATTTCTGTTAATGTTGTTTATTCCCAATATCATTTGGACAAAGCACAAACCAAAGGATTATGAGCAGTATGTTGTAAATGAAAATAAGGTATTGTTACTGTTTGAAAGAATCGGAGAAATACTTATCTGTGGTATTGTGTTGATCTTCTCTGATTTTAATTTGCGGAAACCGAATCTTTGGACAATATGGCTGATTCTGGCTGTTTTGTTGATGCTTTGCTATGAAGGTTATTGGATCAGATATTTTCGTAGTGAACAGAAAATGACGGATTTTTATTCGGCTTTTCTTGGAATACCGGTTGCTGGAGCAAGCCTGCCGGTTGCAGCTTTTTTCTTTTTAGGGATTTACGGTGCTAACTTTTTCCTACTTTTGGCAACGGTTATTTTGGGAATTGGTCATATAGGTATACATATGTCTCATAAAAGGGAAGTTTTTAATGACGAGAAAAAGAAAGGGATTCTTTCACGAATTTTTCGCGTAGTATTTATAGCAGCGCTGGTAATTGTTTTCGGGGGGATTACTATAATAATCGGAGCCAGAAACTATAATGCAATCAGGGGATGTATACATAGTTCCAATGGAATTGAGGAAGAAGGCTATATTGATTTATGTGGGCAGGAACAGTATTATCTGATTCGAGGAGAAGATGTAAGTAATCCTGTAATTATTTGGATTCATGGAGGTCCGGCAAGTCCTGATACAATGGAAACATATGCATTTTCAAATTATCTTAAGGATGACTATACTGTAGTTGCATGGAATCAGCGAGGCTGCGGAAGAACCTATTATAAAAATAAAGATAATGATCCTTATAATGATACGGCAACTTTTGAGCAGGCACAGGCAGATTTGGATGCCTTGGTCGATTATGTTTGTGACAGATTTCAACAGAAAAATGTAATATTGGTAGGACATTCCTATGGCACTATGGTCGGGAGCAAATATGTAATCGAACATCCAGATAAGGTAGCAGCTTATGTTGGTGTCGGACAAATGGGGGCAGGCGGGAGTGATATTTATGCTTACGAAGATGCTCTTTCTATTGCCAGGGAAAAAGGAGATGATACAACTGCCATGATTGCTGCTTTTGAAAAATATCAGGCAGATGCAACATTAGAAAATATGCTTGCATTAAGAAGTTATGTGTCACCTTATCATGTACCGGAAAAGGAAAACAATTATATAATGACTGCACTGACCTCTCCTTATCTGGGAGTATATGATGTGCTCTGGTTTGGAAAGCAGTTAGGGAACCTTTCAGATTTTGTAGAGTTAAACAGCCAGCTTTTTGATTATATAAGTACCGAAGATGTATATGCGTATGGAACAGAATATCAAATTCCGGTAGGCTTTATTTCAGGGTCGTGTGACTGGATTACTCCGGTAAAGTATACCGAAGATTATTTTCATACAATTACAGCGCCGAAAAAAGAGATGCAGTTAATTGACGGCTGGGGTCATACTGTACCGCAGGAAAGTCCGAAAGAATTTGCAGATACTCTAATGCAGGTATTAGAGACAATTACAAATTAAGGATGGATATGTGATGGCGTAAATAAAACTCGCACCACTGGTGCGAGAAATTAGCTGGAGCAATAATATCATCATTATGGAAAAATGTAAGGATGATTTGCAACGTGAATTTTACATTTAAATGACGAAAAGATATGGTTGGACTAAGCGTATTTTAACTAATTTTATTGAGGCACAGACCTATGAGAAATATTTACTGAATCAGACGAATTTTGATTTAACACTTCCGGTTGAGCAAAGGGTACAGGCTAAGCTTGCGGTAAAAGACGAATATACATTTGATTTTGCGGAATTATCACCGGAATACTCTGAACACGAATTAAAAATGCAATTGGTAAATAACATAAGAGCATTTTTGATAGAAATGGATGGAGACTATGCATTCATAGGAAATTAATATCATCTGACAGCATTGGATGAACAGGTTAAATTACCAGACGAGAATCCATCTATTGGTATTATTATTTGCAAGAACAAGGATAAAACTTATGTAGAATATGCTTTAAAGAATATTAGTGCACCGATTGGTGTGGCTACATATCAGTAAAGAAATACGTTACCGGAAGAGATGAAAGCATTGCTTCCGGAGCCGGAGGAGATTGTGAAGAGGTTAAAGATATTGGAACTATAGTTAATATACAGGATGATTTGCTGTTGGAAAAGTTCCGTGTCAGTAATTGAATATATTATGAAAAAAACATACAATAAAGGAGAAATATTATGATAAATAATGCATTAAGTGATTATTCGGATATGTCCGATGATTTTGAATTTGAAAAGGATGAGGATGAG
>OGQZ01001843.1_pt1 | contig 15307 bp, 12 predicted proteins | sample 1553321 | NCBI WGS metagenome assembly OGQZ01 (sample SAMEA2579958, study PRJEB22360) | human gut metagenome | reverse complement strand
ATGGCCAGTTGGTCAAGGGGTTAAGACGTCGCCCTCTCACGGCGAAAACACGGGTTCGATTCCCGTACTGGCTGCTTAAGAATAATCAGAGTTTTCTCTGGTTATTTTTTTTTCTAAATCTATCGAAGAATATCGAATCCCCAAAAACTGTCTTGAAAAATTCAGAAGGATACGGTATGATATAGAACAAATGTTTGAGTATCAGGCGTTACTGTTCACTCCGTTCACAGTAACTATCAGGCTCCGAATGGAGCATAAGAAAGGAAATGAATATACCCATGGCAAAAAAGCAAACCTATGATGCTGGCAGTATCTCGGTTCTGGAAGGACTGGAGGCAGTCCGGAAACGACCGGGTATGTATATTGGAAGTGTATCCCGCAAGGGACTGAATCATCTGATCTATGAGATCGTAGACAATGCAGTAGATGAGCACCTTGCCGGATATTGCAGTGAGATCCATGTGACACTGGAGAAGGACGGTTCCGCGACCGTAACAGATAACGGACGAGGAATCCCGGTAGATATGCATGAGAAAGGAATGTCCGCGGAGCGTCTTGTCTTTACGACTCTGCATGCAGGCGGCAAGTTCGACAATGCCGCATACAAGACCAGCGGCGGTCTCCACGGTGTCGGTTCCTCTGTTGTCAATGCGCTTTCTACTTATCTGGATATCAAGATCAGCAGGGATGGATATGTACATCATGACCACTATGAAAGAGGAATCCCGACCATCGAACTGGAGGAGGGGCTTCTCCCGAAACTTGGACGCACGAAGGCGACCGGAACCTGCATCAATTTCCTTCCGGACCCGGAGATCTTTGAGAAGACCCGTTTCTCTGCAACAGAGGTCAAGAGCCGTCTCCATGAGACAGCATACCTGAATCCTGCCCTGACGATCTATTTCGAGGATCTGCGCGGTGCGGAGCCGGAGAAACTGGAATACCATGAGCCGGAGGGGATCATCGGATACATCCGTGATCTGAACCACAGTTCTGAGGCACTTCATGAGCCGGTCTACCTCAAGGGAGAGGCAGACGGCATCCAGGTAGAGGTGGCTTTCCAGTACACCAGTGATTTCCGCGAGAATGTTCTGGGCTTCTGTAATAACATCTACAATGCAGAGGGCGGTACACACCTGACAGGATTTAAGACAACTTTTACGACTGTCATGAACAGTTATGCGCGAGAGATCGGTGTCATCAAGGACAAGGATCCGAATTTTACAGGAGCAGATATCCGAAATGGAATGACAGCAGTTGTTTCCATCAAACACCCTGCACCGAGATTCGAAGGACAGACTAAGACAAAACTCGACAACCAGGATGCTGCCAAAGCGACAGGCAAGGTCCTGGGCGAGCAGCTTGTCCTCTATTTTGACAGAAATCTGGAGACACTCAAGGCGATTCTTTCCTGTGCAGAGAAGGCAGCCAAGATCCGCAAGACCGAGGAGAGAGCCAAGACAAATCTTCTGACCAAGCAGAAATATTCCTTTGATTCCAATGGCAAGCTTGCCAACTGTGAGAAGAAAGATCCATCCCAGTGTGAGATATTTATCGTAGAGGGAGATTCCGCAGGCGGTTCTGCCAAGACAGCCAGAAATCGTAATTATCAGGCGATCCTTCCGATCCGTGGTAAGATCCTCAACGTTGAGAAGGCAACGATCGACAAGGTTCTTGCCAATGCAGAGATCAAGACGATGATCAATGCGTTTGGATGCGGTTTTTCCGAAGGATACGGCAACGACTTTGATATCAGCAAGCTCCGTTATGACAAGATCGTGATCATGGCCGATGCCGATGTCGATGGTGCACATATTTCGACACTTCTTCTGACACTGTTTTATCGTTTTATGCCGGAACTGATTTATGAGGGGCATGTCTATATCGCAATGCCGCCTCTCTACAAGGCAATGCCGAAAAAAGGCCCGGAAGAATATCTTTACGACGACAAGGCACTGGAGAAATACCGTAAGGCGCACAAACCGGGCAGCTTTACGCTCCAGCGATACAAAGGTCTTGGAGAGATGGATGCAGAACAGCTCTGGGAGACAACGCTGAACCCGGAGACAAGAAGGATGAAGCGTGTGGAGATCGAGGACGCGCGTCTGGCATCCAGCGTGACAGAGATTCTTATGGGAAGCGAAGTACCGCCGCGTAAGGCGTTCATTTACGAACATGCAGCAGACGCGGAACTTGACATCTAAGGAAGGGATTTTTTATGGAAACAAAACAGGAAAATGTGATCCGTACAGACTATTCGGAGATCATGCAGAAATCATATATCGATTATGCCATGAGCGTTATCATCTCCCGAGCACTCCCGGATGTAAGAGATGGTCTGAAACCTGTACAGAGAAGAACTTTATATGATATGTATGAACTCGGGATCCGTTATGACCGCCCGTACCGTAAATGTGCCCGTATCGTCGGAGATACAATGGGTAAATATCATCCACACGGCGACAGCTCTATCTATGATGCACTGGTCGTTATGGCGCAGGACTTCAAGAAGGGCAGGACGCTGGTAGACGGACATGGAAACTTTGGCTCCATCGAGGGCGACGGCGCTGCAGCGATGCGTTATACAGAAGCACGTCTGGAGAAACTGACACAGGAAGTTTTTCTTGGAGACCTTGACAAGAATGTTGTTGATTTTGTGCCGAACTTTGACGAGACAGAGAAAGAACCGTCGGTTCTTCCTGTCAAGATCCCGAACATTCTGGTGAATGGTGCAGAGGGAATCGCAGTCGGCATGGCGACCAGCATCCCGCCGCACAATCTCGGTGAAGTCGTAGATGCGGTCAAGGCATACATGAAGGACAATACGATCAGTGTCAAAGGACTGATGCGTTATATTAAAGGACCGGATTTTCCGACCGGCGGACTTGTAGTCAACAAGGATGACCTCCGTAAGATCTACGAGAGCGGAACCGGCAAGATCCGTCTCCGTGGAAGAGTGGAGATCGAGAAACTCAAAGGCGGCAGGAAACAGCTCGTCATCACAGAGATCCCGTATACGATGCTCGGGGCAAATATCGGTAAATTCCTGAATGATGTTGCATCCCTGGTTGAGACGAAGAAGACTACAGACATCGTGGACATCTCCAACCAGTCCTCCAAGGAGGGAATCCGTATCGTTCTGGAACTCAAGAAGGACACTGATGTAGAAAATCTCACCAACATGTTGTACAAGAAAACACGTCTCGAGGATACGTTTGGCGTAAACATGCTGGCGGTTGCAGATGGCAGACCGGAGACATTAAGCCTTAAGCAGATCATCGAGCACCATGTGGAATTTCTGTTTGATGTCACAACAAGGAAATACAGGACCCTTCTTGACAAAGAGCAGGAAAAGAGAGAGATCCAGGAAGGTCTTATCAAGGCATGTGACGTGATCGACCTGATCATCGAGATCCTGCGCGGAAGCAAGAACCGTGAGCAGGTCAAGAAATGTCTGGTGGAGGGCGTGACAGAAGGAATACGTTTCAAGACCAAGGTAAGTGAGAAGGCAGCTTCAAAGCTCAAATTTACAGAGAAGCAGGCAGGTGCGATCCTGGATATGCGTCTCTATAAGCTGATCGGACTGGAGATCGAGGCACTTCAGGCAGATTATCAGGAGACGATGAAGAATATTGCCGAATACAAGGATATCCTGGATAATTATGACTCCATGGCAGCGGTCATCATCAGGGAACTGGACGGCATCAAGAAGGAGTATGGAAGCAAACGCCGCACTTCCATCGAGAATGCCGAGGAAGCTGTCTACGAAGAAAAGAAGATGGAAGAGACAGAAGTCTGCTTCCTGATGGATCGCTTTGGTTATATGAAGCTGATCGACAAAAATGCCTATGAACGAAACAAAGAAGCAGCACACAATGAGAACCGCTGCGTATTCCTGTGCATGAACACGGACAAGATCTGCATCTTTACGGACAAGGGCAAGATGCATACGATCAAGGCAGTCGATATTCCACTGGTACGTTTCAGAGATAAGGGAACACCGGTAGATAACTTAAGCAACTATGACAGCAGCCAGGAGCAGATGCTGTATGTAGCGCCGCTTGGACAGATCAAACAGGATCAGATCCTTTTTGTGACAAAAACATCCATGTGTAAACTGGTTGATGGTGCTGAGTTTGATGTGACCAAGAGAACGATCGCATCCACGAAACTTGCTGAGGATGACGAACTTATTTTTGTCGGCAGTGCAGGTGAGATGGAGCAGGTGGTGTTCCAGAGTAACGGCGGTTATTTCCTCCGTTTTCTGAAACAGGAGATCTCCACCGCCAAGAGAGCAGCTCTCGGCGTACGTGGAATGAAGCTTGCAGACGGAGATCATCTGGAGCATGCATACCTTCTCGGAGGTCATCAGGAATATGCGATCTCCTACCACGACAAGGAGTACTCCCTGAACAAAGTACGCCTCGGAAAACGCGATACCAAAGGCATCAAACCAAGGATATAACAAGAGATTTCAAAAAATCCTTGCTTTTCAGACCTTATGGTGCTATTATATGAGATAACATGATAACGGATGATCAGAGAGTGGACTTCGGTCCACTCTTTTTGCGAGATTGATTACTATAAGCAGTTCCGCGATCATTCTGATGTGCGAAAGGCAGGTGGAAAATATGAGCAGACGAGATGAATATGAACAGAAGGCAGAGGCAATGCTGGCACCGATCGTTGAGGCAGCAGGTTTTGAACTTGTAGATGTAGAATACGTCAAGGAAGCAGGCAACTGGTATCTTCGAGGATACATCGACAAGCCGGGCGGGATCACGGTCAATGACTGCGAAGCAGTAAGCCGCGCGTTCAGCGACAAGCTGGATGAGGATGATTTTATCGAAGACAGCTATATTATGGAGATCAGTTCCCCAGGTCTTGACAGACCGTTAAAGAAAGAGAAGGATTTTGTCAGAAGCATGGGCAAACTGGTAGAGATCCGTACCTATCGTCCGATAGAGAAACAAAAGGAATTCTGCGGGATTTTAAACGCATATGATGATAACAGTGTGACGATCGAGGAGGACGAAAACGGCACCTTACGCACATTTGAAAAGAAAGACATAGCCCTGATCCGGCTGGCAATTGAATTTTAACTGATTAATGAATACGATGCACCTATATGCTTTGATAAAATGAGGAGGAAATAAAAAAAATGAACAAAGAGTTAATGGACGCTCTGAATGTCCTGGAAAAAGAAAAAAATATCAGTAAGGATACACTTCTGGGAGCAATCGAGCAGTCTCTGATCCAGGCATGTAAGAACCATTTCGGTAAAGCTGATAATGTACATGTAATGATCAATCCTGAAACCTGTGATTTCAGTGTTTACGCTGAGCGTGAAGTAAAGGAATTCGTAGAGGATCCTGCACTGGAGATCTCACTTACAGACGCACAGAAGATCAATGCCAACGCAGAACTCGGAGACGTGATCAAAGTTCAGATCCAGTCCAAGGAATTCGGACGTATCGCAACACAGAATGCTAAGAACGTCATCCTTCAGAAGATCCGTGAGGAAGAGCGCAAAGTTCTTTACGATCAGTACTACGGAATGGAGAAAGAAGTCGTTACAGGTATCGTACAGCGTGTCATGGGCAAAAATGTCAGCATCAATCTTGGCAAGGCAGATGCGATCCTCGCTGAGAATGAGCAGGTCAGAGGAGAAGAATTCCATCCGACAGAACATATCAAGGTATACATCCTGGAAGTTAAGGATACTCCAAAAGGACCGCGTATCCAGGTATCCAGAACACATCCGGGTCTCGTAAAACGCCTCTTCGAATCCGAAGTTGCCGAAGTAAGAGACGGCACAGTAGAGATCAAGAGCATTGCCAGAGAAGCAGGTTCCCGTACCAAGATCGCTGTATGGAGCAATGATCCTGACGTAGATCCGGTTGGAGCATGCGTTGGTATGAACGGTGCGAGAGTAAACTCCATCGTAGAGGAACTCCGCGGCGAGAAGATCGATATCATCAACTGGGACGAAAACCCGGCGATCCTTATTGAGAATGCATTAAGCCCGGCCAAAGTCATTGCAGTAATGGCTGATCCGGATGAGAAGACAGCACTTGTTGTTGTTCCGGACTACCAGCTTTCTCTTGCAATTGGTAAAGAAGGACAGAATGCACGTCTTGCAGCCCGCCTGACAGGATTCAAGATCGACATCAAGAGTGAGACACAGGCCAAAGAATCCGGTGATCTTTACGACTATGATGAGGAAGAAGAATTCTACGAAGACGAAGCAGCAGAAGATGCAGAAAACGTAGAAGAGTCTCAGGAAGCAGAAGAAACAGAAGTTTCTGAAGAGGTTTCCGAAGAAGAGACAACAGAAGAATAAGATCTATGAAGACAAAAAATAAAATTCCGATGCGCCAGTGTACCGGCTGCAGAGAAATGAAAAGCAAAAAAGAAATGATCCGTGTCCTTAAGACACCGGAAGACGAGATCGTTCTTGACACCACAGGCAGAAAGAACGGAAGGGGCGCCTATGTATGTCCATCAACCGAATGCCTTGACAAAGCGATCCGCAATCACGGGATCGAACGGTCTCTCAAGACCAGCGTTCCCGAAGAGGTCTACGAAGACCTGAAAAAGGAGTTAAGTAAGATTGAAAAACAACAATAAAGTGTTATCTCTTCTGGGGCTTGCCACAAAAGCCGGCAAGGTTGCCAGCGGAGAATTTTCGACAGAGAAATCTGTCAAGACAGGGAAAGGTTTCCTGGTTCTGGTTGCAGATGATGCATCCCAGAATACAAGGAAAAAATTCCAGAACATGTGTGATTTTTACGAAGTACCGATCTACTTTATTGCCAACAAAGAAGAACTGGGCAGATTCTGCGGAAAAGAATTCCGCGCCAGCCTTGCGGTACAGGATGAAAACTTTGCAAAAGCAATGTTAAAAGAACTCCAGAAATTATAAAGCTGCGGTGTGCAGCAGTGATTGAAGGAGGGATCCATGTGCCGAAGATCAGAGTGCATGAACTTGCCAGTAAACTTGGCAGATCGAACAGAGAAGTCATTGAATTTCTAAAAGCAAACGGGGTAGAAGTCAAAAGTCATATGAGTACTCTTGAGGAACCCAGTATCCGATTAATAAAACAAAAATTTTTAACCAGGGGAAAGGAGCAGATTACCAAGGTGGATAATTCCAGAACAGAAGAAAAGACGGTAACAGCGAGACCAGAAGCAGACAAAGCAGAGGCTCCTAAAAAGAAAAAAAATATCATTCGTGTATATCATGCACAGAATGCAAGTGACGGCGGCAAAAACAGACCGAAACGTCAGAACAACAATACAGACAAAAGACCAGCCGCAAAGCCACAGGCTCAGAAGCCGCAGGCAGCTCAGAAACCGGTAGAGGAAACTGCAAAGAAACCGCAGACTGCACAGGCAGAGGCACCGAAGAGCGCAGCACCGGCACAGAACAATTCTGCAAGACCGCAGAGACAGGAACAGTCCGGTTACAATAACAACAGAGGACAGAACCGCCAGAATAACCGCGACGGAAGAGACAATAACCGCGACAACCGCGGTGGTGAAGGCAGAGGCCGTGACTTCCGCGGTGGCGAAAGAAGATTCTCCGACCGCAATGGAAACGGCGGACAGGGTCGTCCGAACCGTGACGGAAACCGTCAGGGAAGACCGCAGGGCGAAGGACGTCCGGCGCGCCAGGGTGACGGAAACGGCCGTCCGATGAGAGGTCAGGGCGGAAGACCGCAGCAGGGTGGTCAGGGAAGACCACAGCAGGGCGGAAACGGAAGACCAGACGGCAACAGAGGAGGCTTCGGCGGAAATAACCGTGGCGGACAGAGATCCGGTGGCGGAAGAAGAGATAACGATGCTGTATTCACACCAGAACTGACCAAGACATCCAAGGACAGCAAGAGAGAGCGTGACAGAGAGAACAAGAACAAGAAGAAAGACTTCGAGAAATCCGGTGTAGGACATAATCGCCCGAACCAGGGTGGAAGAAGAAACCTTTCCAGGATCCCGAAGGCTCTGCAGAAACCAACTCCTCAGCCGAAACAGGAAGAGAAGAAACCAGAAGTAAAAGAGATCACACTTCCAGAGAAGATGACCATCCGCGAACTGGCAGAAGCAATGAAGATGCAGCCGTCCGTGATCGTTAAGAAGCTCTTCATGGAAGGAACCATGGTAACTGTAAACCATGAGATCGACTTCGAGAAAGCTCAGGAGATCGCTCTGGACTACGATATCATCGCAGAGCCGGAAGAAAAAGTAGACGTTATCGGCGAACTCCTCAAAGAAGAGGAAGAAGACGAAGCAGATATGGTTTCCAGACCGCCTGTAGTATGTGTTATGGGTCACGTTGACCATGGTAAGACATCCCTTCTGGATGCGATCCGTGATACCCATGTAACAAGAGGTGAGGCCGGAGGAATCACACAGCATATCGGTGCATCTGTTGTAGAGATCAACGGACAGAAGATCACATTCCTGGATACACCGGGACATGAAGCATTCACCGCTATGCGTATGCGTGGTGCAAACTCCACAGATATCGCAGTTCTCGTCGTAGCAGCAGATGATGGTGTCATGCCGCAGACAGTAGAGGCGATCAGCCATGCCAAAGCAGCAGGCGTTGAGATCATCGTTGCGATCAACAAGATCGATAAACCAAGTGCAAACGTAGAGAGAGTAAAACAGGAACTTTCCGAGTATGAACTGATCCCGGAAGACTGGGGCGGAAGCACCATCTTCGTACCGGTATCCGCACATACAGGAGAAGGAATCGACACTCTGCTTGAGATGATCCTTCTTTCTGCAGAAGTCCTGGAACTCAAAGCAAACCCGAACCGTGCAGCGAGAGGTCTCGTGATCGAAGCACAGCTTGACAAAGGTAAAGGACCGGTTGCTACGATCCTCGTACAGAAGGGTACTCTCCATGTCGGAGATTTCATCGCAGCAGGTGCATGCAGCGGTAAAGTACGTGCCATGATGGACGACAGAGGAAGAAGAGTCAAAGAAGCAGGACCGTCCACACCAGTTGAGATCCTTGGTCTCAGTGATGTTCCGAATGCAGGTGAGATCCTGATGGCGTTCCCGAGCGACAAGGAAGCCAAGAACTTCGCAGCTACCTTCGTTACAGAGAACAAGAAACATCTGCTTGAAGAAACCAAAGGCAAACTTTCTCTGGATAACCTGTTTGATCAGATCCAGGCAAGTGACCTCAAGGAACTGCCGATCATCGTCAAAGCAGACGTACAGGGATCTGTTGAGGCTGTGAAACAGAGTCTTACCAAACTTTCCAATGAGGAAGTTGTTGTCCGCGTGATCCATGGCGGCGTTGGTGCAGTCAATGAATCTGACGTATCCCTTGCTGCAACTTCCAATGCGATCATCATCGGATTCAACGTTCGTCCGGACGCAATGGCAAAACAGCTTGCAGATCAGGAAGGCGTAGACCTGCGTCTCTACAGAGTCATCTATCAGGCGATCGAAGATGTAGAAGCAGCCATGAAGGGTATGCTTGACCCGGTATTCGAAGAGAAAGTCATTGGTCATGCAGAAGTCCGCCAGCTCTTCAAAGCATCCGGCGTTGGTACGATCGCAGGAAGCTATATCCTCGATGGTATCTTCCAGAGAAACTGTAAGGTTCGTATCACCAGAGAGGGAGATCAGATCTTCGAGGGCGAGCTTGCATCCCTGAAACGTTTCAAAGACGATGTCAAAGAAGTCAAAGCAGGATACGAGTGTGGTCTTGTATTTGACGGATTCAATGATGTCAAAGAAGAAGATAAAGTAGAAGCTTATATCATGGTAGAAGTACCAAGGTAATTGGTAATAGAGAATATCCCGCGAGGTGTTTTGGCATAAATATGCCAAAATCCCGAGACATGCGGGGCAAAATGCTATCACCGAAGGTGATGTGGAATGCATTTTGACCAAGTTACAGCGAATATAATGAGCAGTAACTTACCGAGATAGGAGTAAAATAAATGAGAAAGAACAGCATTAAGAATACAAGGATCAACGGAGAGGTTCAGAAAGAACTCAGTACGATCATCAGAAATGAAGTCAAAGATCCTCGCATTCATCCAATGACTTCTGTCATGGCTGTGGAAGTTGCACCTGACTTCAAGACCTGCAAGGCATTTATCAGTGTCCTTGGCAGCAAAGAGGCCAAGGATGCGACCATCCAGGGTCTTAACAAGGCAGAAGGTTATATCAGAAGACAGCTTGCAAAGAACCTGAATTTAAGGAATACACCGGAGATCCGTTTCATCCTGGACGAATCCATTGAATACGGTGTAAACATGTCCAAGCTGATCGACGATGTAACCAGAAAAGATGCTCAGGCAGGAAAACCGGACGAGGAAGAATAAGCCAGTCCGGATCCTGACCACAAGAGCAGTGCATACAGAATAAGAGAGGATATCATGAAAAATATTTCAGAAGTGCTGGAAGGCGTGAAAACAATAGGAATTGGTGGTCATGTCCGACCGGATGGTGACTGTGTCGGTTCCTGTATGGCTTTGTATCTGTATATCAGAACTTATTTTCCGGATGTGGATGTAAGCGTATATCTCGACCATCCGAAGCCGATCTTTGGACATATCGATCATATCGATGATATCAAAACAGAAGTAGAAGAGGGCAGAGAATTTGATCTGTTCATTACCTGCGATGTCAGCGCGCGTGACCGCCTGGCAGTTGCGGGAGATGCTTTTGACCATGCGGCAAAAACCGTCTGCATCGATCATCATGTGAGCAATCCGGGATTTGCGGATGTCAACTATATCCGCGGAGAAGTCAGCTCCTGCTGCGAAGTCCTCTACGGACTCCTGGATCCGGACAAAGTAAACCGTCCGATCGCGACAGCAGTCTATACAGGAATGATCCATGATACAGGAGTATTCCAGTATTCTTCCACTTCCCCGGATACGATGCGTATCGCAGGAGAACTGATGAAGCAGGAGATCCCTTTCAGCAAGATCATTGATGAATCTTTTTATGAGAAGACATATCTTCAGCTTCAGGTCATGGGCCGTGTTCTGGCAGAGAGCATTCTTCTCCAGAACGGCAAATGCACCGTAGGCTACCTCCGCAGAAGAGATATGGAATTTTATGGAGTTGAGGGAAGTGACCTTGACGGGATCGTCAGCCAGCTTCGTCTGACAAGGGGCGTGGAAGTCGCGATCTTTATCTATGAGACTGAGACACAGCATTTCAAGGTTTCCCTCCGTTCCAACGGCAAGGTGGATGTGAGCAAAGTTGCCGTATTCTTTGGCGGCGGCGGCCATACAAGAGCAGCGGGCTGTGACCTTGAGGGCTCCATGTATGACGTTATCAATAATCTGACCGCAGAGATCGAGAAACAGTTCTGCGAAGAGGAGGCATAATGGACGGAGTTCTGGTCATTCGCAAAGAGAAAGGCTACACTTCTCATGATGTGGTCGCAAAACTTCGTGGGATCCTCCACATGAAAAAGATCGGTCATACCGGAACACTGGATCCTGATGCGGAGGGAGTTCTTCCTGTTGTTCTCGGCAGAGCGACCAAGCTGGTCGATCTTCTGACCGAAAAGCGCAAGACATACGAGGCACTTCTTCACCTCGGGATCGAGACAGACACACAGGATATGACAGGAACGGTTCTGAATGAAAAGCCGGTCACTGTTTCTGAAGAAGAAGTAAAAGCTGTAATCGAGAGTTTCCTCGGAGAGCAGGAGCAGATCCCGCCGATGTACTCCGCGCTCAAGGTAAACGGAAAGAAGCTGTATGAACTCGCAAGAGAAGGCAAGACCGTCGAGCGCAAAACCCGCCCGGTCTGCTTTTATGAGATAGGGATCCTTGAAATGGATCTTCCGATGGTACGTTTTTCTGTTACATGCAGCAAGGGAACTTATATCCGGACTCTGTGCCATGATATTGGACAGAAACTGGGCTGCGGTGCCTGCATGGAAGAGCTTACCCGTACAGCATCCGGTGAGTATCGCTGGGAAGACAGCATCACACTGGATGAAGTACAGAAAGAAATGGAAGAAGGAATCCTTGAGAAGAGGATTCTTTCTATTTCAGAAGTGCTCAAGGCTTATCCGGAGATCCGCTGCAATAAATTCGGAGACAGGCTTCTTCTGAATGGCAATGCGCTTCCAGATAATATGACAGAAACACAGCACAAAAAAGGCTGGGTGCGGATGTGCACCAGCGAGGGGAATTTCCTGGGGATCTACGAGTGGGACAATAAGAAACACCGTTATCAGCCTCAGAAAATGTTCCTCTGAAACATCGGAGATAAGCAGGAGTCAGAACACATGGAATACATCAAGATCGAAGGACAGTTTCCAAAGTTTTCCAACTGTGCGGTAACGCTGGGGAAATTTGACGGAATTCATCGCGGACACAGGAAACTGATCCAGAAGATTCTGGAACACAAAAAAGAATATGGTACAACTTCCGTAGTTGTAGCTTTTGTGTCCGACCGTCAGACCATCCTCACAGGGGAAGAGAGGAGACTGCTTCTCGAAGATATGGGCGTGGATGTCCTTCTGGAATGCCCGTTGAATGAGCAGATCAGACATATGAAAGCGGATCAGTTTATCCGCCAGATTCTGATCGGTTCTCTGCAGGCATCCTTCGTGGTAGTCGGAGAGGATTACAGATTCGGATATGAACGCAAAGGCACGCCGGACCTTCTTAAGAAAGCCGGTCTGAAATATGGCTATGAAACAGAGATCGTCCCGAAGGAAATGGACGGAAGCCGCAAGATCAGCAGTACCTTCATCCGTGAAGAACTGAAGAAGGGCAATATGCACAAGATCTCAGAGCTTCTTGGAACAGATTTCTTTGTGGCAGGTGAGGTAGAGCATGGCAAAGGTCTGGGACACAAGAAATTTTTCCCGACCACAAACCTGGTCCCGCCGAAACAGAAGCTGATGCCGCCGAACGGTGTCTATGTGACAGTGTCAAAATTTGGCGACACAGAGTATCAGGGAATCACCAATGTCGGATACAAGCCGACCGTCGGAGAGGATTTCCTGGGTGTTGAGACCTATCTTTTTGACTGTGATGAGGATCTGTATGGGAAGGACTGTATCGTTTTCTTCCGCAAATTCCAGCGCCCGGAGCACAAATTTGCTTCTTTTGAGGCGCTCAAAGCACAGATCGCGAGGGACATCGAGGCAGGCCATGCTTTTTTTGAAAAATAAGTTCAAAAAATAAATAATTATGTTGTTTACACGCCAGATGTTTTATGCTATACTATTTGAGGTGTAAATCAGCCCATATTCAGAGATTGGAATCTCCAACCGTTTCTTAATATGCGGCGGTTCATTAATAATAATATTTTTAAGGAGGAAATCACAATGATTTCAAAAGAAAAAAAACAGGCAATCATGAAAGAATATGCAAGATGCGAGGGTGACACAGGTTCACCGGAAGTACAGGTAGCAGTTCTTACAGCAAGAATCCAGGAGCTGACAGAGCATTTACAGACACATCACAAAGATCATCACTCCAGACGTGGTCTTCTGAAGATGGTTGGTCAGAGACGTGGACTTCTGGCATACCTGAAGAAAACAGACATCGAAAGATACCGTGCACTGATTGAGAAATTAGGTTTAAGAAAATAATTAGTATACGGACGGGGCGGATAAACCATCCGCCCCATTTTTAAATCACAAAACAAAATAGACAGAAGTTATTTCCGAGACTACTGAAAAGTTCATCAGGAAGGATCCGGGTGGTTTTTTCAGTTGTTTCGGACTTCTGTAAAATTAAAACGCAAGAAATAAAAGGAGAAAAAGTATGTACAAAAGTTATTCTATGGAATTAGCCGGCAGAACACTGACTGTAGATATCGGTCGTGTTGCAAAACAGGCTAACGGCGCAGCTCTGATGCATTATGGTGATACAACTGTGCTTTCTACTGCAACAGCATCCAAGGAGCCAAGAGAAGGAATCGATTTCTTCCCTCTGAGCGTTGAATATGAGGAAAAAATGTATGCAGTAGGCAAGATTCCAGGAGGATTCAATAAAAGAGAAGGAAAGGCAAGCGAGCATGCGATCCTGACATCCCGTGTTATTGACCGTCCGATGCGTCCGCTGTTCCCGAAGGACTACAGAAATGATGTAACTCTGGTAAACATGGTTATGTCCGTAGACCCTGAGTGCAACCCGGAGATCCCGGCTATGCTTGGTTCTTCCATCGCAACCTGCATTTCCGATATCCCGTTTGACGGTCCGTGCGCTACCACGCAGGTAGGTCTGATCGACGGCGAGTTTATCATCAACCCGACACTTGCACAGAAAGCAGTTTCTGACCTTCAGCTTACCGTAGCTTCCACAAGAGAGAAAGTTATCATGATCGAGGCCGGAGCCAACGAGATTCCGGAAGACAAGATGATCGAAGCCATCTACAAGGCTCACGAAGTAAACCAGGAGATCATCAAATTCATCGACCAGATCGTGGCTGAGTGCGGAAAAGAGAAACACTCCTATGAGTCCTGTGCAGTACCGCAGGAGCTCTTTGATGAGATCAAGAAGATCGTTCCTCCGGAAGAGATGGAGGTTGCCGTATTCTCCGATGACAAACAGACACGTGAGAATAACATCAGCGAGATCACAGACAAGCTGAAAGAAGCTTTTGCAGATAACGAAGAGTGGCTTGCCGTTCTTGGTGAGGCTGTATATCAGTACCAGAAGAAGACTGTCCGCAAGATGATCCTCAAAGATCACAAACGTCCGGATGGCCGTGAGATCAGACAGATCCGTCCGCTGGCTGCAGAGACAGACATCATTCCGAGAGTTCACGGTTCTGCCATGTTCACAAGAGGACAGACTCAGATCTGTACCGTTACCACACTGGCTCCTCTTACAGAGGCACAGCGTCTTGACGGACTGGATGAGTTTGAGACATCTAAGAGATATATGCATCACTACAACTTCCCGTCCTACTCCGTAGGTGAGACCAAGCCTTCCAGAGGACCGGGACGTCGTGAGATCGGCCACGGAGCACTTGCTGAGAGAGCACTGGTACCGGTACTTCCTACAGAAGAGGAGTTCCCGTATGCAATCCGTACCGTATCTGAGACATTTGAGTCCAACGGTTCCACATCCCAGGCAAGTATCTGTGCATCTACCATGTCACTGATGGCTGCAGGTGTACCGATCAAGAAACCGGTTGCAGGTATCTCCTGCGGACTTGTTACAGGCGAGACAGACGATGATTACATCGTTCTTACAGATATCCAGGGCCTTGAGGACTTCTTCGGAGATATGGACTTCAAGGTAGCCGGAACACATGATGGAATCACAGCGATCCAGATGGATATCAAGAT
>OGQZ01001842.1_pt1 | contig 15312 bp, 15 predicted proteins | sample 1553321 | NCBI WGS metagenome assembly OGQZ01 (sample SAMEA2579958, study PRJEB22360) | human gut metagenome | reverse complement strand
CATCGCAGCGCCATACGATACGGCATAGAAAAACTCTCGTGCCATTTCGGTATCCATATCGCCGCAGCGATCCGCCGTAAACTCGCCGTCAAACACCAGATACGGACGGCCGGACAAATCTACCGCGCACAGCACCAGTGCTTCATCCATTGGCAGAATGCAGGAGCCATAGCGCTTGATTCCCTTTTTATCGCCAGCCGCCTCGCGGATGGCGTTACCGAGGACAATGCCGGTATCTTCGATGGTACGATGACAATCCACCTCTAAATCCCCTTTTACCTTGAGGTCAACGTCAAACAACCCATGGCGGGTAAAGCCATTCATCATATGATCGAAGAACCCAACGCCGCTGTCAATATCGGCCTTGCCAGTTCCGTCCAAATTCAGCGCCAGCTTGATTTTGGTTTCGTTTGTATTGCGTTCTATTGTGCTCGTGCGTGCCATACAGGAAGCCTCCTTGAGATAAAAACTGGTTTTATTATACCAGCCCTTTCGGCATCGCGCAACAGCTTGTCATTCCGAGATGGGGAAGCCGGTCAGAGGAAACAGCTGGGCGCCAATGTTCATATCCAGCTCCAGCATGCCATCCTCCAGCACGCCCTGCGCGTGAAACGGAACCTCCTCCTCTCTGAGCCAAACGGTTCCATAAAAATCTCTTTTGTCATCCATGATATGTCCATCTGTGATGTTGGTTCCCCGCCCCATCATCGTGATATGTCCCGTCAATCCGCATTCGGTCTGACATAAATCCAAGGTTCCGGACAGCAAACCAACCGGACTGTCAAAGAAAATATTGTATTTTTCCATTGTCATTTACGCCATCTCCTTTCTCCTTATGTAATATATATATTTATATTACTTGTTTTTTCGAGTAACTACAAGAAACTTTTTGTAAACAACTCACCTGTATTTGTAAACTTTCCTCTTGTCTAACCGGATTTTCGTGCCGTATAATAGAAACAAAAAAGAAACAGGAGGTCTGCTGCATGGCAAAAAAGGATGCCCGCAACACCAAAGGGCGCATCGTCGATGCCGCATGGTCGCTATTTTACGAAAAAGGATATGAGGGGACAACAATCGAGGAAATCGTCGAGCGTTCCGAAACATCCAAAGGCTCTTTCTACCACTATTTCGACAGCAAGGACGCCTTGCTCTCCTCCCTCTCCTACTTGTTTGACGCCAAGTACGAACAGCTCATGCAAGACATGGATCCGGAGATGAACAGCTTTGACAAGCTCATGTATCTCAATCACGAGCTGTTTCTCATGATTGAAAACAGCGTGCCGATGGATTTGCTCGCGCAGATGTATTCCTCTCAGCTCATCACCTACGGAGACCGCCATCTGCTCAATCAGAGCCGCACCTACTACCGCGTGCTTCGCCGCATCGTCATCGAGGGACAAAACCGCGGGCAGCTGCGCACGGACGTTTCCGTCAATGAAATCATCAAGGCTTATGCGATGCTCGAGCGGGCGATGATATATGACTGGTGTATCTGCAACGGAGATTACTCTTTGTATCAGTATTCCGGTACAGAACTCCCGTTGTTTTTACGTGCGTATAAAGCCCAATAATTCGATTGTTTCTCACGCATTCTGCAAAAAGTGCGTTTTCTTTTGTGCGTGTAGTACAAACTTTATTCTAGTATTCGTTCTATATTTCCGTTTGGTCTTTTCTATGCTAGAATAGAAAGGTATGATACTTTCACAAAAGGAGTACGAAACATGTCTAACGTTATCATTGTCCTTGCGATCGTTGCGCTGGTAACATATCGTAATACCGCATCTTACAAAGATGAGGAGGGATTCATGTAATGAGTAGAGCGAAAGTTAAAAAAAGTCCTGCCACTGCTGGCAAGGCGAAGAAAATTGCAAAAACACGCCGCCCTATGACTGCAGGCCGGGCAAAAAAAATTGCAAAAAATGTACTGGTGCATGTAATCCTTGCCATCCTGGTAGTAATCTGGTTATTCCCGATTTTCTGGATAATTATGACAAGTTTACGAGGAGAAGGTGGTGCATATACCAAATATTTCTTCCCGGAACAACTGACATTCAACAATTATAAGCGACTTTTTACGGAGACAACCTTGTTGAACTTCCCGAGAGCCTTTATGAATACGTTGATCATCTCCATTTTCTCATGTATGATCTCAACGACATTCGTGCTGAGTGTATCCTACTGTATGTCAAGACTTCGTTTTAAGATGCGTAAGCCATTCATGAACCTGGCAATGATCCTTGGATTGTTCCCGGCATTCATGTCCATGGTTGCAGTATACTTCATCTTAAAGGCGATTGGTCTGACAGAAGGAAGCGGACTCCGTCTTGCACTGATTCTTATTTATTCTGCAGGATCTGGTACCGGATTCTACATTGCAAAGGGATTCTTTGATACCGTACCAAAGTCTATGTCAGAGGCAGCGATTCTGGATGGATGTAATCAGTTCCAGGTATTTTACAGGATTATTCTTCCGCTCAGCAAGCCAATCGTTGTATATACGATTCTTACCGCATTCCTTGCTCCATGGCTCGACTTCGTATTTGTTCGTGTCATCGTTGGACCAAAGGATAAATACTGGACAGTATCGCTTCTTTTATACAACATGCTGGAGAAAGAGTTTGTAAATGGATGGTTTACAAGATGGGCTGCAGCCTCAGTTGTTGTATCTATTCCGATAGCTATTCTTTTCATCTTCATGCAGAAGTTCTATGTAGATGGACTGACAGGTGCTGTAAAGGGTTAATAAGTATTTACAAAAAGACAGGCTGGCGATTGTTGATCGCCAGCCTGTTTTAGATATTGTCAGCCTATTTGCTGAAAGCAAATTATGCAGGGGCTGATGTTCAATGATTAGGAGAAAATTATATGAAAAAAAGAATCATTTCGACACTGGTCGTGCTGGCGTTATTGTTTTCAATGCTGATCGGGTGCATGTTTTCCGGTGGCGATGACGATGCCAATCTGAATATTATAGATGACAATTACCGCAATTATTATGAGATTTTTGTCGGCTCATTCTACGACAGCGATGGAGATGGCATGGGAGACTTAAATGGTGTGACAGAAAAACTGGATTATATTACGGATCTGGGATGCAATGGTATCTGGCTTATGCCAATCATGCCTTCGCCGACGTATCATAAATATGATGTAGAAGATTACGAAAATGTAGATTCGGCATACGGAACGGCAGAAGATTTCAAAAAGCTTGTAGATGCCTGTCATGAAAAAGGTATTCGTCTTGTGATTGATCTTGTTATGAACCACAGTTCATCGAAACATCCGTGGTTTACGCAGGCATGTGAATATCTGGCTGGATTAAAAGATGGAGAGCAGCCGGATCTGTCGGTATGCCCGTATGCAGGCTATTACAATTTCTCTAATGAGAAGGTGAGCCAGACATATTATCAGGTTCCGGGAACAACGAATTGGTGGTATGAAGGTTCTTTCTGGTCAGAAATGCCGGATCTGAATATGGAAAATGATGCTGTCCGCAAAGAATTTGAGAATATTGCGGATTACTGGATGGATTTGGGAGTGGATGGATTCCGTATGGACGCAGCCATGCATTATACAGAAAATGCCACAGTTGCCAACAGTGATGTTTTGAATTGGTACTATACTTACTGCAAAAAAAGGAACCCGGAGTTTTATATGGTATCCGAAGTATGGGCAAGTGAAAATGTTATCGCAGATTATTATGGAAGCGAAACACCGAGTATGTTCAATTTTGATGCGGGGACAGCAAAGGGAAAACTTGTTTCCGCGACGAGAAAGGGAGACCCGAATATTCTGGTCAATGCAATGTTAAAATATCAGCAGGATTTCTCGGCTAAGAATCCGGATTATATTGATGCTCCATTTTTGACAAATCATGATATGGGACGTATCGCAAATGTTCTTGTCAATGATCCGGAAAAGATAAAAGTAGCAGCAGGACTTTTGATGACAATGAACGGAAGTCCGTTTGTATACTATGGAGAAGAAATCGGAATGAATAGTGCCGGAACGAAAGACGAGAATAAACGAATTCCAATGGTGTGGTCAAAGACGGACAATACAGGAATGACGGATGGACCGGCAGATATGGACCAGGGAATTGAATCTCCTTTTGAGGGAGTGGACGTGCAGGAGCAGGATGAGGATTCTATTTTGAATTATTATAAACGTGCGCTTCGCCTGAGAAATGAAAATCCGGAAATTGCCCGGGGAACAATCGAAAAAATCGATAGCCTGTGCGATGGATCCGTGGCTGCAATTACAAAAACTTATGACAAAAGTACTATAGGAATTGTATACCAACTGGGAGACAGTAATAGTTTTGTAAATATTGGCGATACACAACTGGCAGATGCTGAACTTGTGGGATATCTTACACTGAAATCAAAGGAAGAGGTTCGGCTTACACAGGGACAATTAGAAATGCCAGCAAAAAGTATTGCAATCGTACGATTACCAAAACAGGAGTAGATATTGACAAAAGTTACAAATCAGGCAAGGTCTTCATTGATTTTTTGGACATATTATAGTATATTAATAGTAATAAAGTACGATAAAAAATAGTCCCTGATGGAGGCGTACAAGACATGGATAATACAGAAGAAAAGAAGAATATTTCGAAAGAAAAGACGAAAAAGAAAAAAGAAAAGCCTGTACGTGTGAAGAAAGTTAAGTCTGCAAAACCGGCAAAGGCTCCAAAACCAAAGAAAGAAAAAGCTCCAAAGGCAACAGGGAAAAAAGGTGTAAAAGCCAAAGAATCTAAGAAAAAAGTACCAAAACAAAAGTCGGAGATTCCATTTTACCATAGTATTGCGATGCGTTTGATTGCATCGTTTCTGTTGCCGGTTGTCGGTGTACTGGTACTTGGTATTGTTTCTTATAATAAGGCATCAAGCGCCATTGTAAATACATATAAGGAATCAGTACAGCAGACAGCTAATACCATGCAGCAGTATATTAATCTGGTAATTACCAGTGAGAAAGATGAATTTAAGACCTATCTGACGGAATCCGACCTACGTAAGTATTTCGGACAATTTCTCGATGCATATGATGAGTCTTCTATTCGTAAGGACTATCAAAGCAGATTCCGGAATAAGATGGCTTTGGACAGCAAGATGCAGAGTGTTTTCATTATTGCAGATGAAAAAAAGACTATAGACGGAAACGGCAAAGTATACGGTAGAAATATTTATAGCGACTATGCAAAATGCGAACAGGGAAAGATTGCGACCAGCAGTGCTTCAAACTGGTATTTCTTTGGTGTAAATGAGGATGCGGATAAAGTGTTAGATCTGGATATTCAGAATTATTGTTTCCGTATCGCCAAGAAGATGAATAATCAGCCTGCAATGATGATTATTAATATCAGCGACAAGTTTATCCGTTCAACGATGCAGTCATTGAATCCGGGAAAAGGTGGATATGTTGCTCTGATTACAGATCAGGATGGTAAGGAATTTTTCTCAGATGGAAATGTGAGCACAGACAAGTCACTTATTTATGGAACGAGCTTCTATAAGAAAGCATTTGATGGAAAGGCAGATTCCGGAAATCAGATGGTTACATTCCAGGGAAAAGAATATATGTTTGTATACAGCAAATTGTCTGCAGGAGATCTGATGGTTACGGCTTTGATTCCGTCTGACCGTCTTTTGGAACAGTCCGCAGGTATCAAGCAGCTGACCAGCGTATTGGTCATTATCTGTATGATTCTTGCTCTTGCTCTTGGCGTTATTATTTCAAGACAGATGTCTGGAACAATTCACTATATTCTGCGCCAGTTACGCAAAGTGTCAAACGGAGATCTGACTGTTAAACTTACCGCAAAGCACAAAGATGAGTTTGGATTATTGTGTGATGGTGTCAACGATACAGTAGAACATATGAAGTCATTGATTAAGGATGTCAATGAAGTGAGTGAACAGGTCGGCGTGGCAGCAGCCCATGTGGCACAGACTTCCGGAACATTTATGGAGACGTCTAAAAATATCCAGAGTGCGGTCGTTGAAATCGAAGATGGCGTAAATAAACTGGATAGTAACTCGGATAATTGCATGAATCAGATGGATTCGCTTTCTGGAAAGATTAATAATGTAAGTTCAAATGCTGATGAGATTGAAAAGCTTACAAATATTACCGGAGAAACCATTAGCGCAGGTATTTCATCCGTACAGAGTTTGACAAAGAGCGCAGAATCTACAGCCGAAATTACAAGAAACGTAATTACTTCTATCGAAGAGTTAGAAGAAAAATCAAAGTCAATCGGACATATTGTTTCGGCAATTAACGAGATTGCAGAACAGACAAATCTGTTGTCTTTGAATGCTTCCATTGAGGCAGCCCGTGCCGGCGAAGCAGGAAGAGGATTCTCTGTCGTTGCAGAAGAAATCCGTAAACTTGCAGATCAGTGCCTGGCCTCTTCTTCCCAGATTTCATTGATTGTAAATGAAATTATTGGAAAGACCGGACAGGTTGTAGAAATTGCAAGACAGGCCGAAACGGTTGTAAGTTCACAGTCTGGGGCGGTAGAAGAAACCACTGCATCTTTCCGTCATATTGATGAGCTGGTAGCTCAGCTCCTTCAAGCTTTGGAGACGATCATCAACAATGTACAGGAAATGAATGGGGCACGAAATGAGACCTTGACAGCCATTGAGAGTATTACAGATGCATCGTCAAAGACAGCTGCTTGTTCTTCTTCCGTACACAATGCGGCTGGTACACAGATTGATGCAATCAAGAATCTGGATGAAGCTTCCCAGAGCCTGACTTCTAAGGCAGAAAGTCTGCTGGATGCTTTGTCAACATTTCAGATTTAAATGAGATGTGAATAATTTCATAGAGGAAATAGAAAAAGGAGTTGCAGACTGCAACTCCTTTTTGTGTCTGAACAGTAACTCTGAAAATAATAGAATACAAAGGAATTACCAGAAATATCTTGACAATCAAACTATTTTGAAATATACTTTCTCTAGCAAATAGTTTGATTGTCAAATTATTTCATAGTCAAAGAAAAATAAAGTGTAAAACACTACAAAAGGAAAAGGAGATAAAACCATGTTAGAGAAGTTAAAAGAGATTATTGCAGACCAGTTAAACGTCGATGCAGCAACCATTACACCAGAATCAAGATTCAAAGAGGATTTAGAGGCTGATTCCTTAGATTTATTTGAACTTGTTATGTCTCTGGAAGAAGAGTACGGTGTTGAGATTCCTTCTGAAGATCTTGAGAAGATTCTTACCGTAAACGATGTAATCAAATATCTTGAGGACAAGGGTGTAGAGGCATAATTATGAAGACAAGAGTTACGGAACTTCTTGGAATTGAATATCCGATTATCCAGGGCGGAATGGCCTGGGTAGCAACTCACGAACTCGCCAGCGCTGTATCAAACGCTGGCGGCCTTGGTATTATAGGGGCTGGTGGGGCTCCGGCATCCTGGGTACGTGAGCAGATTCAGGCAGCAAAGAAGGAGACCGGCAAGCCGTTTGGCGTGAACCTGATGCTGATGAATCCGGAAGCAGATGAGATTGCCAAGGTATTAGTAGAAGAAAAAGTAAAGGTCGTTACGACAGGTGCCGGAAACCCGGCAAAATACATGGATATGTGGAAAGCTGCCGGTATCAAAGTAATCCCGGTGGTAGCCAGCGTGGCATTAGCAAAACTGATGGAACGTGGCGGAGCAGATGCAGTTGTGGCTGAGGGAACAGAATCCGGTGGACACATCGGTTCCCAGACGACAATGACACTGGTTCCACAGGTCGTGGATGCAGTATCCATACCGGTGATCGCGGCCGGTGGTATTGCAGACGGAAGAGGGTTTGCAGCAGCTATGATGCTTGGTGCTGAGGCGGTTCAGATGGGAACCCGCTTTGTAGTTGCAGAAGAATCTACTGTACATGAGAATTACAAGGACAGAATTATCAAGGCAAAAGATATTGATTCAGAAGTGACAGGGATGTCTACGGGCCATCCGATCCGTGTTATCCGCAACAAGATGACCAGAGAATATCTTAAGCTGGAAAAAGAAGGGGCAACATTAGATGAACTTGAGCACCTGACACTCGGTGCGCTTCGCAAGGCAGTTGTGGAAGGCGATGTCATGTACGGAAGTGTTATGGCAGGACAGTCTGCTGGACTGGTAAAGAAGAAAGAAACCTGTGCAGAGATTATTGCAGATGTGATGAATACCGCACAGAAATTATTGAATCGATAATTGGAACAGATAATAAATCAGAATCCGAAAGTTAGGAGAAGAGAATGAAACGAGTATTTATGTTCCCGGGACAGGGATCACAGTATATTGGCATGGGAAAAGAATTTTATGATTCTATTCCGGAAGCAAAGGCAGTATATGATCTGGCAAGTGAAGTTACCGGATTAGATGTTGCAGCACTTTGCTTCGAGGAGAATGACAAGCTGAATATTACAGAATACACACAGATTTGTATGCTGACAACGGAAGCTGCCATTTATGAAGTATTAAAGGCAAAAGGAATCACATGTGATGTGACCGCAGGATTGAGTCTTGGCGAGTACGGTGCGTTGATCGCATCCGGCACCATGACATTAAAAGATGCATTTGCAGTTGTAAGAAAACGTGGCATCTATATGCAGGAAGCATATCCGACTGGTGGTGCAATGTCTGCAATTCTTGGGCTGGATGCCGATAAGATTGCTGCAATCTGTGCGGAGGTAGAGAACCAGCGGAAGAATTCCGGGGAGACAGATTACGTTGTATCCGTAGCAAATTATAATTGTCCGGGACAGATCGTTATCACAGGTGCTGCAGCAGCGGTTGAAGAAGCTGGGGCACAGTGCAAGGAAGCCGGTGCAAAGCGTGTCGTACCTCTTAAAGTGAGCGGACCGTTCCATTCTCAGTTACTGACAGGCGCAGGAGAAAAGCTCGGTGAAGCTTTAAAAGATATAGAGATCCAGAATATTCAGATACCATATTTATCCAATGTTACTGCAGATTATGTAAAGGATGCATCTGCTGTAAAGGATCTTTTGATCCGTCAGGTATCCTCGTCCGTTCGCTGGCAGCAGACCATCGAGCGATTAATTGCAGATGGAGCAGATGAGTTCGTAGAGATCGGACCGGGACGTAGTCTCTCCGGCTTTATGCGCAAGATCAACCGTGATGTTGCAACCTTTAATATTGATAAGATGGAGGATTTCGAGAATTATGTTAACCGGTAAAAATGCGTTGGTGACAGGTGCCGGCAGAGGAATTGGCAAAGCAATCGCTCTTGAACTTGCCGCAAAAGGCGCATTTGTCATTGTAAATTATAATGGCTCCAAAGAGGCAGCAGAACAGACTGTCGCAGAAATCAAAGCGGCGGGCGGCGATGCAATTGCATATCAGTGCAGTGTATCGGATTACGAAGCCTGTGGAGCAATGATTACTGCATTGATCAAGGAATATGCACATATCGATATTCTGGTAAACAATGCGGGAATCACAAGAGACGGGCTGTTGATGAAGATGAGCGAGGAAGATTTCGATGCAGTCATCAATACCAATCTGAAAGGCTGTTTCAATACAATTCGCCATATGTCACGCTATTTCTTAAAGCAGCGTGCAGGAAAAATCATCAATATATCATCGGTATCCGGAATCCTTGGAAATGCCGGACAGGCAAATTATTCTGCAAGTAAGGCAGGGGTGATCGGACTCACAAAGGCAGTTGCGAGAGAACTCGCAAGCCGAGGCATCAATGTCAATGCTGTAGCACCGGGCTTTGTAGAGACGGACATGACAGATGCATTATCGGACAGCGTAAAAGAGAATTTAAAGAGCCAGATTCCACTTGGAAAGATCGGACATCCGCAGGACATCGCAAAGGCAGTTGCTTTCCTGGCATCCCCGGATGCGAATTACATCACAGGTCAGGTATTGTCCGTTGACGGCGGCATGGCGATTTAAGAAAGGATAGAGTAGTAGATATGAGAAGAGTTGTTGTAACCGGATTGGGAGCAATCACACCAATCGGATTAAATGTAGATGAGTTTTGGAATGGCATCAAGGAAAGCAAGCTTGGATTTGCTGAGATTACAAAATTTGATGCGAGCGAATATAAGGCGCATCTGGCTGCTGAAGTAAAAGGCTTTGTTGGAAAAGAATATATGGATTTTAAAGCAGCAAAACGTATGGAGCTTTTTTCCCAGTATGCAGTAGCAGCTGCAAGAGAAGCTTTGGAAGATGCAGGACTGGATATGGCAAAGGAAGACCCGTATCGTGTGGGTACAGCGATTGGCTCCGGTGTTGGAAGCTTACAGGCAATCGAGCGTGAATATACAAAACTTGTAGAAAAAGGACCGGGAAGAGTAAACCCGATTTTTGTTCCGCTCATGATTTCGAATATGGCGTGTGGTAACGTATCTATTCAGTTTGGATTGCAGGGAAAGACGATCAATGATGTGACAGCATGTGCAACAGGAACAAATAGCATTGGTGAAGCATTCCGCAGCATTCAGTATGGTGAAGCTGATGTTATGGTTACCGGTGGTACCGAAGGAAGCGTCTGCCCGACAGCAATCGCCGGATTCGCAGCACTCACAGCATTATCTTCCGTAGATGATCCGACAAAATGTTCACTTCCATTTGATAAGAACCGAAGCGGATTTGTTCTCGGCGAGGGCGCAGGTGTTGTCGTGCTCGAAGAACTTGAGCATGCAAAGGCAAGAGGTGCAAAGATCTATGCAGAAGTTGTCGGATACGGATGTTCCGCAGATGCTTATCATATCACTTCCCCATTGGAAGATGGTGCAGGTGCAGCCCGTGCCATGACCAATGCAATGGATGATGCTGGTGTGAAACCGGAAGAGATTACTTACATTAATGCACATGGAACCGGAACACATCACAATGATCTCTTTGAGACTCGTGCAATCAAGCTCGCATTTGGGGATCATGCAAAGGATATCCGTATCAATTCTACAAAGTCTATGATCGGTCATCTTCTCGGTGCAGCAGGTGCAGTTGAGTTTATTACCTGTGTGAAAGAAATCGAAGAGGGATATATCCACAGAACGGTTGGATATGAGACTCCGGATGAAGAGATGGATCTGAACTACTGTAAGGATGCTTATGAGGAAGAAGTACCATATGCATTGTCAAATTCACTTGGATTTGGCGGACATAATGCAAGTATTCTGATTCGCAGGTATGAGGCATAAGGAGGAGAGCAACATGAGCATGACAACACAGGAAATCATGGAGATCCTTCCACACAGACAGCCGTTTCTTCTCATCGATACCGTCGAGGAAGTGGAGCCTGGCGTACGGGCAGTTGCAAAAAAGAATGTGACATTCAATGAGCCTTATTTTGCAGGTCATTTTCCAGGAAATCCGGTGATGCCGGGTGTGCTGATCATCGAAGCGCTGGCACAGACCGGAGCAGTAGCGATTCTTTCCCAGCCGGAATGGAAAGGAAAGACCGCATATTTTGCAGGAATCAATCAGGCAAAATTCAAGCAAAAGGTCGTTCCGGGAGATACGCTGATTTTAGAAACCGAGATTATTAAGGTAAAGGGACCGATTGGTGTTGGTAAAGCGGTAGCCCGTGTAAATGGTAAACTGGCCTGCTCGGCAGAGCTGACCTTTGCAATTGGATAAGAGGTAAGGTTATGTTATTTAAGAAATATATTTCATTGAACAAGAATGCAGAAGAGACAGAGAAAGCGGTAGAAGGACAGGAACCGGAAAAGAAAGAGGAAAGCGTGGTTCAGCAGCCGGCACCGGAAGTCCCGGAGACCGTCACCTGTAAGATCTGCAAGAAAGAGTTAGATAAAAAGAGAGTCGTTAAGAATAAATATGTCTGCTATGAATGTGGCTATTATTTCCGTGTACGTGCAAAGAACCGTATCAAAATGGTTGCAGACGCAGGCAGCTTTGAGAACTGGTTCGAAGAGGAAAAGACGGGCAATCCTTTGAATTTCCCGGAGTACGAAGAGAAGGTTGCGGCAACACAGGAAAAGACAGGACTTTCCGAAGGTGTTACGATCGGTGAATGTACTATTTACGGACAGAAGACGGTACTTGGTGTTATTGATGCACGTTTTATGATGGGAAGTATGGGCCATGTCGTAGGTGAGAAAATTACCCGCGCCATGGAGGATGCAACGGAAAAGAAACTTCCGGTCATCCTGTTCTGCTGTTCCGGTGGAGCACGTATGCAGGAAGGAATCGTTTCCCTGATGCAGATGGCAAAAACTTCCGCAGCAGTCAAGCGTCATTCGGATGCAGGTCTGCTTTATGTGCCGGTACTTACGGACCCTACGACCGGTGGAGTTACCGCCAGCTTTGCAATGCTTGGTGATATTATACTTGCCGAGCCGAAAGCCTTGATCGGTTTTGCAGGTCCGCGTGTCATCGAGCAGACAATTGGCCAGAAGCTGCCGGAAGGATTCCAGCGGGCAGAATTTCAGTTAGAGCATGGCTTTGTAGATGCAATCGTCGAGCGTGATGATTTAAAGATGACTTTATACAGTATTTTGAAAATGCATGAGCCGAGAACCGGTTATGCAAACTTTGATCCATTGCGTGAAGATGACAACTATGAGCCGACCGAACTGATGAAAGAGCGCAATGTCAAGGCAAAACCTATGAATGCATGGGATAAGGTGACAGCAGCCCGTCAGATGAAACGTCTGGCTTCTGTGGATTACATTGATACAATTTTTGATGAGTTCATGGAGATGCACGGAGACCGCTATTTCCGGGATGATCCGGCAATTGTCGGAGGTTTTGCATATCTGGACGGACAGCCGGTTACTGTCATTGGTGTACATAAAGGAAAAGATTTGAAAGACTGCGCATATCGCAATTATGGAATGCCTTCGCCGGAAGGATACCGCAAGGCAATCCGCCTGATGAAACAGGCTGAAAAATTCAACCGTCCGATTATTACATTTGTAAATACATCGGGCGCTTATCCTGGAAAAGAAGCGGAAGAAAATGGACAGGGCGAGGCAATTGCAAGAAACCTTTATGAGATGTCCGGTATTAAAGTTCCGATTCTCTGTCTGATGATCGGTGAAGGTGGAAGTGGTGGAGCACTTGCACTGGCGGTCGGAAATGAAGTATGGATGATGGAAAATGCGACTTATTCTATTCTTTCACCGGAAGGATTCGCATCTATTCTGTGGAAAGACGGAAAACGTGCAAAAGAAGCTGCCGAGGTAATGAAGATCACCGCACAGGATCTGAAAGAACTGCAGGTAGTGGACGATATTATTCCGGAATTTGGTGGTGCAGACGAAGATGCACTGACTTCCATTGCAAACTATATGAAGGGCAACATGAAGAAGTTCTTAAAGGCACAGAATGGAAAGTCGGGAGAACAGCTTTCGGCAGAACGATATGATCGTTTCCGTAAATTCTAAAAAGGACAGAAGGAGAATTTAGATGAAGATATTAGGAACCGGAAGTGCACTCCCGGAGAAAGTCGTAACGAATGACGACCTGGCGCGGGTGATGGATACCTCGGATGAGTGGATCCGCACACGTACCGGTATTCAAAAAAGACATATAGCAGTAAATGAGACGACCACATCCATGGCAGTCGAAGCTGCGAAAAAAGCTTTGGATGAGGCAAAAATCTCCATCAATGATCTTGACCTGATCATTGCAGCGACGGTATCGCCGGATTACATATTCCCGACATTGGCATGTGAAGTACAGGCAGCGGTCGGTGCTAAGAACGCGACTGCTTTCGATCTGGGTGCGGGATGCTCCGGGTTTTTGTTTGCACTTGCGACAGCGGATGCTTATTTTAAAACGGGAAGATATAAAAATGCATTGATTATTGGTGCGGAAACACTTTCCAAAATGATGGACTGGGGTGACAGAAGTACCTGCGTGCTTTTTGGTGACGGTGCGGGAGCTGCTGTTGTCAGTGCACAGGGAGAGCAGCTTTTGAGCATGGTGCAGGGATCGGATGGAAGTGGCGGTATGGCATTGAAATGTGATAACCGTCCGGTAAACAACCTCTATCATCAGATGGGGGCACAGCAGTATTCTTTCACACAGATGGAAGGATCTGCGGTTTACAAATTCGCAGTGTGCACTGTTCCGCATGCAATCAGTGAGGCGTTGGAGAAAGCCGGCGTACCGGTGGATGATGTGAAACTTTTTGTATTGCATCAGGCAAATCTGCGTATTATTGAGTCTGTGGCAAAGCGACTGCGTCAGCCGATGGAGAAGTTTCCAACAAATTTAGAGGAGTGTGGTAATATATCCGCTGCCAGCGTTCCGATTTTGCTTGATAAAGTCAGAAAAGATGGTATGATTAGCAAAGGGGATAAAATTGTTATGGCAGGATTTGGCGCAGGACTTACCTGGGGAGCATGTGTGATTGAGTGGTAGACCTGATACAAATTCGAAGAGGAGAGACGGATGACACTCGAAGAAACATTAAACGAACTGTTGGTAAAACTGTTCAAGGATATATTGGAAATTGAATCAAAGTGTCTGATCACAGAGGAATTTAAGGATATCAGTTACAATGATATGCATATTATTGAAGCTGTTGGTATTGAAGAACCTCGTAATATGAAGACGGTTGCCAAACTGATGTCCGTTACAACAGGAACACTTACCAAGGCTATGGATGCATTATGCGACAAAGGTTATGTGATCCGTGAACGCAGTACAAAAGATAAGCGCGTGGTCAAAGTCCGGCTGACAGACAGAGGGCGCAGCGCATATTACCATCATGAGCAGTTTCATCGTCAGATGATCAAAAATATTGCAGATCAGATGACGGAGCAGGAGACGGAAGTCCTTATTTTTGCATTGGCAAAAATGGTAGATTATTTCCATCTGAATTATTACGATACGGATGAAGAATCTGAATTTGTAGACTGGTCAAAGATTCATCGCGAGGAAGATACAAAAGAATAAAATCTTTTGTGCAAACTGTTTCATACTAAATAAGTATGATATGACGAACAAGATACTTATTTAGGAGTAGAAAATAGTAAAAAATAACCAAGAATGATAAAAAAGAGCGATTCAAAATGCAAGTTTTGAATCGCTTTGTTGCATTTTTGGAACTTTTTAGCATTAAAGTGGTAGAAATTTAAAATAATAAAGAAATTTTTGTTGTAAAATCTTGCATTTTCCGTTAGAATAAGGATGTTGATGTGTACTAATTAATAAATATGACGATTTGAGGTCCTTAATGGATCTGAGTCGTTAAAAATAATATGATAAGGAGATATAAAAATGGGTTACGTTGATGAAGTACTCGAAGTAGTAAAGAAGAAAAATGCAGATCAGCCTGAATTCTTACAGGCAG
>OGQZ01001841.1_pt1 | contig 15320 bp, 11 predicted proteins | sample 1553321 | NCBI WGS metagenome assembly OGQZ01 (sample SAMEA2579958, study PRJEB22360) | human gut metagenome | reverse complement strand
TATGCTAAGGGTTCAGTAAATACACGTTCGGGTCCATCTACGGATTATGAAAAATTAGGTGGTTTAACCACAAATCAAGAGGTTCATGTCACAGGTCAATCAAAGGAAACAGGGTGGTATGAAATAGAAATCAATGGTTCTAAGCAATATGTATCGAATCAATTTTTATCTGACACTAAAACCCAAGTTACCCAAGCATCCAACAGTAACAGTGGACAGCAGAGTAATCAAGGAACTACACAGAATAATAATTCCAATAACACCAGTCAAGGGAATGCCACAGCAGATTTAAGTAAAGAGGACATTCTAAATAAGTTACAACAGATGGGATGTACTAGTGGAAATTCAGATTCAGTTAATTCATCAGGTTCAGCATCTGGATTAGGTGATAACAGTTCCGGTAACTGGAATGACATAACAATATATTAATCAAGTTTATTAGAGGCATCATACAGACTGGGGAAGATGACATACAGATTAAAATGTGATACATACCTCAGAAAAGTCGAATGCGTCCTGCTTATTATGTATAATGCAGAAAATCAAGTAAAATTACTTGATACTTTACGAATAAAGATTTAGAATAAAACTAAGTTTTAGCAACATTACTAAATATAGATGCTACAGCGTCATACAACACTAGATGTTGTATGCGGGCTTTGGCAAAGAAGATATTTAGGTGTTTAAGCAGATAAACTTAAATATACGAGAAAGATTCACAGGAAACTTATACATGACGGGCATAATAATTCAGTATAATATTATAAGATAATGGTTCATAGGTAATAAGGGAGAGATTTCTTATTGCCTATGTTTTCTGTAAAGAAAAAATAAAGTGATTTGGAGAACTTTACAAATGAGTAATATGGGGAATTCTATTGGAGCAATGGCGGTTGAGATTGTAACACAAGGTGAAGAAACGAATGATACGAAGAAAAAAGTTACTCTTAATAGACAAAAATTCGGGCAATTTATGGGGATTTGGCTACTCACGTGGGTTATGTTGTTTGTTGCTTTGTTTATTGTAACTTTTGCCAAAAGCAAGGGTGATGTTTTCAGAGAAGCTATTCAGTCGATAGATATGTTGAATATGTCTTTCTCATTGATATTATCGGCTATGTTAGAACAGATTTGGAGCAAAAATAATGTTCAAGGGTTTTTATATGAGGTAACAAAGGGATGTGAAATTGCATTTGTGTTTGTAGGAGGTATGTTGTATATTGCATATTCAATGGCATCAGAAAATAGTCAGCTGTTACAAAAAGCTTTTGAAATGAATTTGGGGTATACAATAATTTCAGCAATAATTGTTATATTAGGATTTCTGACAAGGTCGTTGGATAGTGTAGTATAAGGAGGTGATAATGATGCTTGTGTTTTTTATATGGATAATAAATAAGAAAACAAATGATAATACAAAATTTAAAGAAAAAGTATTTAAAACAATCGCAGGTGGAATGTTCGGTGTTTATATAATACACTCAAATCCAGTAATATGGGATAAGATTCTTTCACCAATAATAAAAAGAAATGCTGAGTATATAATAGGTCAATTTCCGCTTATTTGTTTAATGTATGTTATTGTAGGAATATTAATTATTGTTATTGTCACTTTAGTATTAGAATTGTTAAGACAGTATATATTTAAGGTTTTCAAGCTTGTGGTTGTCGAAAACAAAATTGCTAATTTTTTAAATAGAAAGTTTGATTTGAATATTTCAAATTAAAAAATAGTAAAGATTATTGTAGATATAAATTTAGTTGTAAAGGAAAAAGAAAACAATGGGAAAGTACTTTGGAACAGATGGTTTCCGAGGAGAAGCCAACATTAACTTAACAGCAGAACATGCCTATAAGATTGGCAGATTTTTAGGTTGGTACTATGGAGAACTCAAGAAGCAGAAGCAGCTCGATGAGCCGGCAAAGATAGTAATAGGAAAGGATACAAGACGTTCAAGCTATATGATTGAGTATTCTCTTGTATCAGGACTTACTGCATCTGGGGCAGATGCATACCTTTTACATGTCACTACTACTCCTTCAGTGGCATATGTGGCAAGGACAGACGATTTTGACTGTGGTATCATGATTTCGGCAAGCCACAATCCATATTATGACAATGGAATCAAGCTGATTAACAGCAATGGAGAGAAGATGGATGAGGAGACAATTCTCCTTGTTGAGGACTATATAGATGGCAATCTCCGTCTATTTGGACAGGCTTGGAAAGAGTTGCCTTATGCTCATAAGGATGCAATAGGATGTACGGTTGACTATGTGGCAGGGCGTAACCGTTATATGGGATACCTCATTTCACTTGGAGTATATTCATTTAAGGGCATGAAAGTAGGACTTGATTGTGCCAACGGAAGTTCATGGAATATGGCAAAATCAATATTTGAGGCACTTGGAGCAAAGTGCTATGTTATCAATAATGAGCCAAATGGTCTCAACATTAACAACAATGCAGGCTCTACGCATATTGAGGGCTTACAGAAATATGTGGTGGATAAAGGTCTTGACGTAGGATTTGCATATGATGGAGATGCTGACAGATGTCTCTGTGTTGATGAGCTTGGAAATGTGATCACCGGAGACCATATCCTTTACATTTATGGGAAGTACATGAAAGAGAGAGGCAAGCTTGTCACAAATACAGTTGTAACAACTGTAATGTCCAACTTTGGGCTCTATAAGGCTTTTGATGAGATTGGAATAGGATATGCAAAGACCGCAGTTGGTGATAAATATGTATATGAGTATATGCAGCAGAACGGCTGTCGTATCGGTGGAGAGCAGTCTGGACATATCATTTTCTCAAAATATGCATCAACAGGCGATGGTATCTTAACTAGCCTTAAGATGATGGAAGTAATGATGGCCAGAAAGCAGAAGATGAGCCAGTTATGTGAGGGACTTACCATCTACCCGCAGGTTCTTGAAAATGTACGTGTGGCTGATAAAGTTGAGGCACTTGCAAATCCGGATGTTCAGACTGCAATTGATCAAGTTACAGCGGAGCTTGGTAACACAGGACGTATACTTGTGCGTGAGTCAGGAACTGAGCCTGTTATTCGTGTCATGGTTGAGGCCGAGAGTGAAGAAATCTGTCAGAAATATGTGAATATGGTAGTTAACAAATTAGTAATATAGTTTAAAGAGAAAATATATTGTAATTATATCAATTGGGCTGAGGAATCAGCCCAATTGATTGTTAGTATTTGATGTTTACATATAAAAATCTTTATACCATTCAGCAAATTTTCTCAATCCGTCTCTCAGACTTGTGTTAGGTTTAAAGCCGAAATCATTCTCTAAGGCACTGGTATCAGCATATGTGACAGGTACATCGCCAGGCTGCATAGAAACAAGTTTTTTGTGGGCATCAAAGTCATAGTTTGCTGGAAGCACTTCAGCACGGATAAGCTCCTGCTGTAGAATATCCACGAATTCTAACAGATTTTCTGGCTGATTATTTCCTATATTGTATACAGCATATGGTGGGATTGGGAGACCATCTTCGCCGTTCTTTTTCTCAGGAGCTGCTTTCATTACTCGTTTTACACCTTCTACAATATCATCTACATACGTAAAATCTCTCTTACAATTTCCATAATTGAATATTTGTATTGTATCTCCGGCGCGGAGCTTGTTAGTAAACCCAAAGTATGCCATATCAGGTCTTCCGGCAGGTCCATATACAGTAAAGAATCTTAGACCTGTAGATGGTATATTGTAAAGTTTGCTATATGCATGGGCCATAAGCTCATTTGACTTCTTGGTGGCAGCATAAAGTGATACAGGATTGTCTACTTTATCATCTGTAGAGTAGGGAACTTTTTTATTTGAACCATATACAGATGAGGATGAAGCATATACCAGATGCTCTACACCATCATAGCTATCATATGAATGGCGACATGCTTCTAGTATATTGTAGAATCCTATGAGGTTTGATTCTATATATACGTCTGGATTGGTGATGGAGTAACGTACTCCAGCTTGAGCGGCCAGGTTTACGACTACATTTGGTTTGTATTCTTCAAAAATCTTATTAATGATTTCTTTATTAGCTATTGAATCTTTGATAAAAACCCATGATGATCCAGCATGTTTTTTAACTTCTTCTTCAATCTTATTTAGCCTATATTCTTTTATTGAAACGTCATAGTAGTCATTCATGTTGTCGATTCCTACGATGGTCACAGGTGTTGTAGTACGTAAAAGTTCTAATACAAGGTTAGAACCAATAAATCCTGCGGCTCCGGTTATAAGTACGGTTTTGCCTTCAAGTGTTACATTTTGTGGTTTCATTTGTACATTTCTCCTTATGATGATTATGAGTTAATTATAACAGTGATAGATAATTACTTTTTTAATCGCGTCTGAATAAGTCACGTGTATAAACTTTTTTAGATACATCATCCAGACAGTTATCATAACGGTTTGCAATAATACTGTTACTTTGACGTTTAAATTCTTCTAAATTATTTACAATTTTACTTCCGAAGAATGTAGTGCCATCTTCGAGAGTTGGCTCATAAATAATTACAGTTGCACCCTTAGCTTTTATTCGCTTCATAACACCTTGTATACTGCTCTGTCTGAAATTGTCAGAGTTACTTTTCATCGTCAATCTGTATACACCAACTATGACTTCTTTTTCTTTTGACTTATCCCATGAACTGTTTGCTTCATATGCACCAGCAAGTTCCAGCACTCTGTCTGCAATAAAGTCTTTTCTGGTTCTATTACTTTCAACAATTGCGCTCATCATATTTTGAGGCACATCATTGTAGTTTGCTAAAAGCTGTTTTGTATCCTTTGGCAGACAGTATCCACCGTATCCAAAAGACGGATTATTGTAATGTGTTCCAATACGAGGATCGAGACATACACCTGTTATGATATCCTGTGTGTTGAGATTTTTCATCTCTGCATATGTATCCAACTCATTAAAGTAAGATACGCGGAGTGCAAGGTATGTATTGGCAAAGAGTTTTACAGCTTCCGCTTCCGTAAATCCCATAAACAGTGTATCTATATCCTCTTTGAGTGCACCCTCCTGCAAAAGAGCAGCAAAATTGTGAGCAGCCTGAGTAAGCTTTTCATCATCTTTGTCAGTACTTACAATGATTCTGGATGGATAAAGATTATCATACAGAGCCTTTGATTCACGTAAAAACTCAGGACTGAATATGATGTTTGAGGTGTGATATTTTTCTCTTACAGAGTTGGTGTATCCTACTGGAATGGTTGATTTGATAACCATGATAGCATTAGGATTTACCTTGAGTACAAGCTCGATGACAGCTTCAACGGCTGAGGTGTCAAAATAGTTTTTCTTACTATCATAGTTAGTTGGAGCTGCAATAACGACATAATCAGCGTTCTTGTATGCTGTCTCACCATCGAGTGTGGCTGTAAGATCAAGGCATTTTTCGGACAAGTATTTCTCAATGAAGTCATCTTGTATAGGTGACTGCTTTTTATTTAGCATTTCAACTTTTTCAGGGATGATATCCACGGCTATTACGTGGTTGTGCTGTGCCAGAAGAGTGGCTATTGAAAGTCCCACATATCCTGTGCCGGCAACAGCTATGTTAAGAGGTGATGGTGAGGCAAGTTTTCCATCATTATATTTAATAAAAAGCTCTGTGATATCAAAGTCGAGAGCTTCTCCCAAGCTTTCCAACTGCTCTATTGATGGCATAAAATCCTGCTGTTCAATACGTGATATGAGTGCTCTGTTGATGCCGGTTGCATCAGAAAGCTCTGCCTGTGTCATGTTTTTCTCTTTTCTGAGTCTTGCAATTGTGTCGGCAAGACGAGATGGTGATAATTTTTTCATGTGTACCTTCTTTCAGTATTTCGAATCAAATGTTAGGATAAATAACATATAAATTTTTTACTACATTTACTAAACGTACTAAATATAGCATAAAGGGGATATGACTTCAATAAATTGATATGAAATAGAAAAAATGTTAATGAGAGTAACAAAAGTGCATGGGATTTTCAAATGAATCAGATGTTTTTATAATATTATGAAATAAAAATGTTTTACTTTTGCAAAAATAGTGGTACTATAGACTTAGTATGCAACTGCTATTTAAGTAAAAGGGGGGACAAAACATGGATTCAAATACTTCATCGTTAGAACACAAAATGGTTGATAAACTGTTAAATGAAAAGCTTGAATTTGCAATTATAGGTTTGACAGGAAAAGTTAAAGCTGGTGTATCAGATGTATGTAAATTATTGACTGATGAAAGCTTTTGTGATCGTGTTACAAAACCAGCTGATACTTCACAAATTGATATGTCTATGACAAGAGAACTTATTGTATGTTATAGATATCTACATCATAATTGGAGACCGTTTGTAGAGATTAATGTAACAAATATTATTTTTTCATTTATTCTGGAAACGGAAATTGAGGTTTTAAAAAATCAAAAATGTGCTGATTCTACAATATACGATATTATAGATGATGTTTTGAAAAAGAAAGAGAGTCTTATAAATAAAGCTTATGAGAAGTTAAAAAGAATAGAAAAGGCTATTGGTAGAGATGATATCTTTGATTTAAGATGGGTAGACAAATTATTTAAAGAAATTTTTATAAGTGATAATAGGGTTGAAAATCTATGTTCATCATGGCTCTCTTATAAGAATAAAATAGATAATGATAATTATTTTAGACAACCAGATGTAATTTTATTCTGTTATGGTTGTCTGGTTGCCATTAGTGAGCTTTTTGAAAGAGAATTGAGAGTATATGGATGTTTTACTGCAATGTATCAGCAGTATGGAAATAATTTAAGGGGATGTGGAAAAGTTTATATTTCAAGCGAGGATGATATTTGTCCTGTTAATTTGTTTTGCATACCTGATAGAATTAACAAATTTGTCAAAATGTTAAGACACTGTGGAAGTTGGAATTTGCAGTCTGCAGAAAATAAAGATAATAAAAGGGTAAATAATCGCGTTTATGTCGTGATTAATAATTTGAAAAATTTGTTTGAAGCTTTTTATTTTAGATGCAGATATGCTTCGTTTTACTTGCTTGCAGTTACATGTGATGAGAGAGAAAGAAGCAGAAGGTTTAAAAAGGGATTTTCAAATGAAGTATATGAATTAAACGAAAATTTGTCACTTGGGAAAAAAATATATAAAAGATGGAAAAAAAATCCTGAGGGTGATTTTAGTGAAGACGAAAAAATTTTTTTGAATTTTGTTAAGGATGATGTAATTCGTACAAGATGTTACGGGAATGGATTAGCTGATTTCATTTTGCAGGATGTTGTAAAATGTATTGAAGATGCAGATTTATTTTTAAAGAGAAATTATAGAGAAACAGATTATAATAGTGATTTGGAATTGATTTGGGCATTGGGACGAATGGTTACTTTGATAATGCATCCGGGGTTGCTTACACCTACAAAAGAGGAACGATGTATGCAGATTGCAATGACTGCAAAGCTGAATTCAGGATGCCTTTCAAGAAAGGTAGGTGCTGTTATTACTGATTCAGAATATAATATTTTGTCATTAGGATGGAATGATGCACCATGTGGTGCTGAATCATGCATTAGACGTAATTTATTTGACTTGATAAGAAATTACGACCGTGATGCTTACAGTGAATATGAGTGTTACAATGATGAATTTAGAGAATACCTTAACAAAATAAATTCCAGGATTACAGAAGATAGAAAAAGTAATTTAAATGGCTTGCCATTTGCATTTTGTTTTAAAGATATGTATCAGGATATCTTAGCTCAAAAAGACCAAATATATACAAGAGCTTTACATGGAGAGGAAAGAGCAATCGTTGCATGCAAAAGTGACAAAATCAAGGGAGGATATTTATTTACTACATCCAGTCCATGTGAGTTATGTGCTAAGAAAATAAAAGAAGCGGGTATTAAAAAAATATATTATATTGAGCAATATAAGGGAATATCACAATCACATATTATAAATATTGGAAAAGAAAGAACAGATTACATACTTTTTTCAGGAGCAACTGGTATTGCATATGTACGATTATATACACCTCTAATGCCATATAAGGATGAGTTAAAAGCATATGGTTATGAACCGGCAGGTATTCACAAGGAAGAAAAAAATGATGTGAAAATTATAGATACAAAGACAATAAAAGAGAAAGTTATTATTACAGATGAAAAACTTATGGGACAGGAGTGTCAGGAAGTTCAGGAAGGGCAGGTGTAAGCATGTTTTCTAGAGATGATATAAAGAAGGCAATATGCGAAGGTCATTTAAAAATATTTCCATATGATGAAAGAAATATAACTGGGGCTGGATATAACTTATCTACTATGAATTTTGCGTTTTCTATTAGAAAACATATTCTTTTAAAGATTAATGTGGAGACTTTAGAAAATGGAAATATTCATTATGTGAATATTCCTCCTAATGATACAGTACTCTTTTTTTCTAAGGAATACATAGAAACAGATAATGAAATAGCTGGTATTTTTATGTCAAAAGTTGCTAGAGTTTGTCAGGGATTGGGTAATATAAGCACAACTCTGGATCCTATGTGGAAAGGTCAGCTTATAATATCTGTTAATAATCCGACCGGCAAACACATTAGACTAGATTTGGATAGAGAACATGGAAATATATTTACATTATTGCTTTTTAGATTGGAAACTCCTGTGACAGGTGAACATGTACATGACAATAATAAAGGACGGTGTGACCTGCTAATTGATCATTTTAAACGAAATAAGGGAGTATTCTTTTTAAATAAAAAGTATCTTGATTTGAAAGAGTTTGTGATTGATGAGTTTGCCAATTCTTTAAATGGATATGATAATTTCAGAAATGAGGATATTGAGGACTGTTATACAGAAAGAATGAGAAAACTATGTTATATAGAAGATAGAATAAAGAAACATGTGGTTCTGTTTAGGGAAGGTCGTTATACAGTTGATGCAGATATAGGAAATTATAAGATTCTATATAACAGCGAAGAGGAAAAGGAAATCAAGAGCTGTAAACTATATAATATGGATAAGAATACTAATTATTGGTTAGGAAAAGAATACTCATTACAAGATATTCGAAATCAGAAAAAAGAATTGATTCAGTTGATGGAAAGTTATATTAGAATAATAGATTACGAATTAGATATAATTCGTCATGATCGACGTATCCTATGGCAAAATACTGAAATAGCTAAATATGCTAAAGAGAATAATAGAGCATATACATGCAGAAAAGTGTTGGATATCATAGTGGGTGTTATTATTGCGATTGGTGTTGCATGTTTAGCACATTGGTTTAGTTTTTTAGTTTTCAAAAAACTGTTATCATTAGGTCTTAGCAATAAAGACATATATATAAACATCTTTAGTGCGGGATGTTCGTTGATTGTGGGTATAATATCAGGAATTGTATTATTATTGATTGAAAAGAAAAGACGTTAGTTGTTTTGAACTCTCTTATTTTGTCAAATACCTGACCTCTTGATTGTCCAGCCATGAAGGCAGTGGGGTCAGGCACCATTAAATTAATGTATTTAATTTAATATACAAAAGTGATATCATTAATTTGGTACTAAAGTTTTATTGAACATAAGAAGGGGAAGTATATGAATATTAAAGATGATGAATATATTAATAGCTTTGATATTAAAAAGGTAGAGGATATTGATCAAGTTATAGATTTCATGCAAGGCAAGAAGTCTCTAGCAACATGGCAAAATGCAATAAAGAAAATAAGTGAGATAGATTCATATATTGATACCATAGCAAAAGATCGCAGGCCATATATACCTAAAGATGTTGTTTGGGTAACAATTTTAGAACAGTATTTGTCAAAAATTGAAAAGTGCTATGAACTCATTCAAAAAAACTGTAATTATGAAGATAATATAACAGAGTTAACCGAGCTATCTAATACTATTACGCAAAGTAAATATTGGGCTTATTGTATATATGAAGAAAATGGAAAACTTAACAATAAACTTAAGAATGAAATTAAAAAAGAAAATAATGATAATTTATATATTGCTTTAGCAGAATTTTGGAGCGCCTGCAACAGAGATTTTGATGATTACAGGATTGCTATAGATATGCTTTGTAAAAACTATCCTGGGAATTACCAAGATATGGAAGATAAAGAAAAGAATAAAATAGAGAAAGCTTTTTTTGATAATGTAATATATTGTGGCGATAAAGGAGACTATGGATATTGTTATCTGGGAATTAACACTATGAGAGCCAATATGAATTGCCTTGATGATAAATTGCTTGAGAACATAATATTACTTTATAAAGGTGATGATATTGCGCGTTTTAGTCAATATCGGCATCAGATATTGACGATGATAGATTGCATTGATGAAGAGACACTCAAGAAAAAGCTAACAGATAATATTTTGTATAGTGCTGTGGTATTAAACATTATATTAACTATACTTACTGCTGAGGGATGTGATTTATATTATAATTCATGGACTCTTGACCGCATTGGCAGCTATAATAGTAGTAAAACTGGACATGAGATTCTTATACAACATGAAAATGATTGGGAGATACGTACAAAAACAGGGCGGGTCTATAAAATAAAGATTGATAGTAGCAATAAGAAATTATTAATAGGTGTATCAAATGGTGAAATTGAGGAAGAAAAGCAAATTCCATTTGAAGTACAGAAATTTGAATGGAGACTGAATGACTTTATAGATAATAAGAAATTTAGAAATGAAATCAAGGAAGCTTTGTTGGATAAAAAGTTTGATAATAGAGAAAATCTACTGTTCTCATATTTATATCTTAATGGATATAGGGGAATAAGATCGTGCCGTTTTTCATTTGATCATAAATTCATTTATGATCCTGATAAGAGGGAGATTTGTGAGGACAATAATAAGTATTTTGATACAGAAGGATTTTATGACAGAAAGATAAAGAGTGTATCGTGTATTGTTGGAAAAAATGGAGCTGGAAAGACGAGTATAATAGAGTTTTTAGGTAAGACTTTTTCTAAAATTGTATCATTATACGATAATTATAAAGAAATAGACTATGCACAAATTGTCAAAGAATTAAAGTTGGATAAAGATATAGAGTTTTTAGTTATTTTCAAATATGGTGATAAGTATTATAGGATATCTAATATAGAGAAAATATATGATTCTTCTAATAAAACTAAAGAATATAAAAGAAGCCTTTTATTACAAAATGGACAAAAAAATAAAGTATATTTTTGGTCAAATAAATTAGAATTAAAGGAAATATTTCCTGTTATGCATAATTTACCAGATGAGAATAATGAGAATAATGAGAATAATGAGAATAATGAGTATAATGAGGATAATAAAGAAAAAAGTAATTATAGAGATACAAAAGCGGACGATGTCATAGCACAAATTGAGTATACAAGAATTAATGATGTACGTGAAGCACAGTATTTACATTCAGTAAGTAAAACAGATGAAAATCAATCATTAAATATGTTATTGATATACCAGTTTATGTATATAAAGTTTTTATTCGAAAATAGTAAAGGTATAACGGAGTTAAAACAGTTAGAGTGGGAACATGTGAATTTGTATGAAGCTTTGACTGATAAGAAAAAATATGAAGAAATAGAAGCTGCTATAAGCAAAAATTTTAATAGCCCTCAGGATTATACACTATTTTATGACATAAATGTTTCATGGTTTAAGATGTCATCTGGGCAGGAAGCTAAATTTACATTTGAGGCGAAGCTTTATTGGGCTTTGATAGGAGGAAAGAGATTTAGGGAATATTATAGCGATATTTTGGAAAAGAATAGTGAACAAATAGATTTGAGTAGATGTATAAGAGAAGATGATTCGGCTATTATCTATATAGATGAGGGAGATTTATATTATCATCCGGAGTGGCAAAGACAATTTATGAAATCTATCATTGATATAGTAAAGTTGAGGAAAGAAGAATGTTCACTTCAGCTGATCATCACTTCAAATTCTCCATATATATTATCTGATTTCTTTCATCAGGATGTTTTATATATTATGCCAAATGATGAGGAATTTAATATAGCTGAAACATTTGGACAAAATATACATACTCTACTAAAAAGTCCGTTTTTTATGAAATCAACTATTGGATGTGTCGCTTATAGTAAGATAAGTGGTGTTATGAAAGCTTTAAGCTATGAAGGGGATAGCACTTTAGAAAATAAAGAGTTGCCGGAAAGCATCATGGAAGTTTTGTATAATAAAAGAGATGATAATCTAAGTAAAACAGAATTGTATAACATTTTAAAATCATTTGTTAATAATATTGGTGAAGAAATTTATAAAATAGAATTAGAGCATCTGCTGGAAGAATTTCTTCCTCAACAAAATGAATTTGATATTTTAATGAAACAAAAGGCAGAAATTGAGGAGCGCTTAAGATTTTTACAAGAGAGTAAGTGATTATATGATTTATATTGGAAAGCATAGCAAGAAATTTGAGAATGAATTCTGTAATATTGTGTTAAACAAAGTTGGGAAAATTGAAGATGTTAAAGAGTTTGTCTTTGAGTGTAAAAAGTTTATTCCAAAAGAGATTATAGATGTTGATGATACAAACGAATTTTTGAGACAATTAATTTTGCTACCATATTGTAAAATTGAACAAATATATAATTGCATAACAAATGATGTAACAAAAGAAAAATATGATGCTATAATATTTAGTAAAGGCAAAATGAAGACAATATTTAAGAAATATCATGATTGTTATGATAAGGTCAGAGATTACAAGTACAATAATAAGAAGATAAGCATTGCTTTAACGGAGGATTTAAATCTGACGGTTTGCCCATATTGTAATAGAGATTATATAAATGGTAGATCTGATGATAAATCCGGATGCCAATTGGATCATTTCTTTTGTCGGAGTAATTACCCATTTTTGGCAGTATCACTTTATAATTTGGTGCCATCATGTAGTGTATGCAATAATATAAAGCGAGAACATGTAGGATTAGTATCACCATTTGATGACAGATTTGAGTTCGATAATGAAATTAAGTTTAGTTATAATAAATCAAAAGATTGTATTGAGTTAAAAAGAAATAATCAATCTAAAATAAAAAAGAATATTGATACGTTAAAATTAGAAGACGCGTATCAAATACATATTTCGGAAGTTAAAAAAATTTTAGAGAAAAAAGAGACATATGTTGCGTCTAATTTGGATGAAATTGCAGAGTGTATTAATAAATGGACAGATAAAAGACGGAAAGGTGGAGAGATAGATAGACATTATTTGCAGAATTTAATTTATGGAAAAGAAATTGTGGCTAAGGATTACAAGACCTACGCATTGGGGAAATTTAAACATGATATACTCGAAGATTATAATATTTATGAATAAGTACACCACTTTCCAACTTTATGGATGACTCATATTTTGCGAAAATGCCTGCGAGACTATGAAGAAATGTCTGTAAATAATAATCTTCTATGATAAGGATTGAGTTGGAAAGGACAGTATAATGGTCTATGGCTGGACAGTAAAGTGGTCAGGTAATGGACAAGATAAGGAATCATAAACAAAATTAGACATATCACAAAGGAGAATTCTATGAATATTTATTATATAGGTAATGGATTTGATCTTTCGCATAATTTAAATACAAGTTATTTGGATTTTAAAGAATATTTTAAAAAGAATAATGAAAAGTATTATAATAAATTTGCAGATTTATATGGCCTTAGGAGAATCGTAGGCTATGACTATGACGGTGATGCAGAGTATGAAGATGATGATGAGGCGATTAGACAACTATGGAGTGATTTTGAGAATACATTGGGAAAAATTGATTATGGTTTTATTGAAGCTAAATTTGTAGAACGAAGTATGGCATTGGATAAAACAGATTCAGAATTTGAGGGAATTTTTGATCCTGATCTAGAATGGAAAAAGGATATTTATATTGAAAATATGGATTTATATGAACTATATAAACCGTTACAAGAGACATTTATTTCATGGGTCAATTCTATAGAAAAAACTAAGTGTCCAAGTGCTCCAAAGTATTCACCAAATCCGTTATATCCAATACACAATAAAAATTCACTTTTTATAGTTTTTAATTATACACATACTTTACAAAAAATGTATAACATTGATGATGATAATATTATTTATCCACATGGTGAAAGTAATACAATGCCTATTTTTGGACATGGAGATAAAGAAATTGCAAGAAAAATTTTAAAACATGAGATTGAAGATGCGGATGATAGATATATTCTTAATTGGATATCTGAGTATTTGGAAAACACTTTAAAACATGTTGATAGTTATCTAAAAGATGTGGAATTTTTTTTCAATTTTAATAATATAAGTGATGAAAATATTATTATAAAAGTAATAGGATGTTCGTTTGGAAAAATTGATTTGCAATACTTTGAACAAGCTAATAATTTATTTCCACTAGCAAAATGGGAAATAGGATATTTTTCGGACGCGGATTTTTCTAGAATAATTGAATTTTAAGATTAAATAATATGATGAGGCAAAAGAATAAGGTGAAATTGATATGCACAAATGATGATTTATATATAAGATCAGAACTAGAAATTAAAGCAAAGGAGTATGGCTTTTAAGATTAAATAAATGTTTATGAATAATTTTTGAAATATATAATATGAGTATAAAATTATTTAAACACAACCAAACTGCATACACCACTGCCAACGACATGCTTGACAAAGTAGGCAAAGTCGCTGTCATTCACCCAATCGGCACCGGCAAATCCATGATTGCCTTTAAGCTGGTGGAGACACATCCTGATGCACAGTTCCTGTGGCTTGCACCAAGCACCTGCATTTATCACACACAGCTTGAAAACCTGCAGCGTATGATAGGTGATAGTGATACAGAGAGTCTACTGGAGCATGTTACGTTTATGACATACAGCAAGCTCATGCATGACGAGGATATCATTGACAGCATACAGCCGGATTACATTATCATGGATGAGTTTCACAGATATTTGCAAAACACATGCCAAAGAAAGATGGAAAGTATATAGTATTCTGTTCAGGCCTGAAGCATTTGAATGAAATGGTTGATATGTCTTCCAAGTGGTTTATGATGGTGGACAAGAAACCAAACATATACAGGGTATATTATAATGATCCGGAGAACTCTAAAGCATTTAAAGGTAAGCGCAAGATATTCGACGGATTGCAACAAATTAATTATCAACTCATAATAAGTATCAGGAAATGCTAGTATTTTACTATACTTATGTTTGCTAGATGCTGGCATTTTACTCTAATTATTATGAGG
>OGQZ01001828.1_pt1 | contig 15433 bp, 9 predicted proteins | sample 1553321 | NCBI WGS metagenome assembly OGQZ01 (sample SAMEA2579958, study PRJEB22360) | human gut metagenome | reverse complement strand
ATGCGGCAGCGACGACAAACCCGAAGCTCCGTTGCCGAAAATCGAAAGCCTGACCTTCGAGCAGACCTCCTACGAAGTCGGCAGCGGCGCGGTAAAACGCCTTAACCTGCTCATCAAACCCGAAGGCGGGGCGGAGAGCGTTTACAACAACCAGCTCAACCCCTACGACATGACGTGGGGCATCGACGATCCCTCGGTCGCCAGCATCACGCAGGGCGGCATGCTGACAGCCCTGAAACGCGGCTCGGCCACCGTGACCGTCGCCACGCCGTATTACACCGCGCCGGTTTCCGCGACGATCGTCGTCGACGGAGGCGTCAGCCCCGAAGAAAACCTGCTGACCGAACAGCTCGCCCGGCCGCTCTCCGCCGCGATTATCTACAGCCGCAACGTCCGGCTGGCACGCAACAGCGTACTCCAGAGTTTCGACATCGACTCCGGCGGCGACATTTTCTACATCCAGATCGCCGGAACCGACGCCCATTCGCTCAACGTGCTGCGCGGCGCTCCCGCCCCCGGCGCGGAGAAAACGCAGCTCGCCGCACCACTGATGACGCTCACCTACTTCGGACACGGAACCAACATGGCCGTCGAGGAAGAGGGCGACGACCGCTGGATCTGGGCCGGAAGCTACGGCTCGAAGGAATCGGGATCGGACGGCTATTCCTTTTCGCAAACCATCGCACGCGTGAAATTCGTCCCGGGAACGGACTGTAAGCCCGAACAATGCACGGAACATTACTTCCTGCCGGGCGTACGCCATATCCACCCGGCTCTCGACCCGGCAAACGACGTGCTCGGCGTCACCTATTCGGGCGGCGGAACCCGGCATTTCGCCTTTTACCGCCTGAGCGACGCCAAAGCCCTCGCTCCGACGACCGAACAACTCGAACAGCGCACCTGGGGCGGCGGCGCAACCGACCCGAACAAAACGCCGGTCACGGAAAGCCCCGCGGTCCAGGTGCGCAACCTCGGCAGGCTCACGCGGCTCGGAGGCTTCAGCCTGACGGAAGGCAGCACCCCCGACCAGATCGGCAAATACGCCTTCCAGGGCTTCGACGTTAAAAACGGCAGGGTCTTCTACTACGAAGGGGAGAACAACCTCGGGAACACATTCCTGCCGTCGAACGCTTACCTCACGGTGTTCGATTTTCAGGGCGGCATCCGCTGCGCCCGGACCCGTGTCGGACTGCTCGACGACCGCAAAGCCCTGCAATCGAACTCGATCTCGCAGGTGGGATCGCTGGAAGCCGAAGGCGTCAAGTGGCACGACGGCAAGCTCTACCTGGGTTTCACGGCCCGCAACGCAAACACCTCGGGCGACGACCGCCTGCAAACCATTTTCCGCTACGATTTACCTTTAAAAGACTGATACGATGGAAAATAAACCCTTTCACAAGTACCGATCCGTCTGGGAAGACGCCGAACTGATGGAACGCCTGTGCCGCATCCGTCACGTGGCGCTCGACATGGACGGCACGATCTACATGGGGATGTCGCTGTTCCCCTACACGCAGGCCTTCCTGCACGGACTCAAGGAACAGGGGATCGGCTACTCGTTCCTGACGAACAACCCGTCGAAAAGCATCGCGGACTACCTCCATAAACTCGACACGCTGGGCATCAGGGCTTCGCGCGACGAGATGTACACCACGGCGCTGGCCACCATCGACTACATCAAGACCCATCACCCTGCGGCCAAGCGGCTGTTCCTGCTCGGCACGCCGTCGATGATCTCGGAATTCGAGGCTGCGGGCTTCGAGTCGTGCGCCGACTCGGCCGACGACGTGCCCGACGTGATCGTGGCGGCGTTCGACATGACGCTCCGCTACGAACGGCTCTGCCGCGCGGCCTGGTGGATCAAACAGGGAGTGCCTTATATCGCCACCAACCCCGACCGGGTGTGCCCCACCGATCAGCCGACCGTATTGGTCGACTGCGGCTCGATCTGCAAGTGCCTCGAACACGCCACGGGACGCCGCCCCGACATCACGCTGGGCAAACCCGATCCGAACATGCTTTCGGGCATCCTCTCGCGCCACGGGTTGCAGCCCTACGAGATCGCCATGGTCGGCGACCGCATCTACACCGACGTCCAGATGGCCCACAACGCCGGGGCGATGGGCGTGCTGGTGCTCTCGGGCGAAACGACGCTCGACGTGGCCGACAAGGCCGACCCGCAGCCCCATATCACGGCCGACAGCATCGAAGTGCTGGGCGAACTGATCCGCGAAGCGAACAGGTAGCGGCAGCCGGAACTCCACGACCGGACGTCCCGCCTCCGATCCGCCGCCCGGAGAGGGGCAAACAGAAACGCCTGATAAGCTACGACAATAGCGCTATCGGGAAATACCGAATCCTTGCGGGTTCGGTATTTGTAGGTAAAGTGAAGTATGAAAAAGAGTAAATATCTTGCTTTCAAGTATTTAATTCTATCTTCTGCATATGTTCCGAGCAATAAAAAAGCAAAATCGAGCAGGTTTGACGGAGAGTTTCATTACTTATCCGTTACCTGCCCGAAATGCTCTAATTTGCATTAAGATATTTGTTTTCAGCCCGTTGCATCGAATTTCCGCATAACAAATAACTTGACTTAACGTTTAACCCATCCAACAAGTTCAAGTTATTATGCAACGCAGCACGTTCAAAGTCCTTTTCTACGTAAAAAGGCAGTCGGAGAAATCGGGCCAGATTCCCGTCATGGCCGTATTACGATCAACGGTACGATGTCGCAGTTCAGCTGCAAACTCACCGTTCGTTCTTCTTTTTGGGATACCAAGGCAAATAAAGCAGCCGGCAAAAGCCTCGAAGCCCAACGCATCAACCGAATGTCTTCGTCTTCTGCGCATTTACAGGTTTAAGCTATGCGAACGTTTCGAAACTGACCCATACAGATATTCATACAGACGACAACGGGGATCGTTGGATCATCGACAAGCGTCAGAAGACGGGTACACAGTTCCGTGTCAAACTTCTCCCCGTTGCTGAAATGATTTACGACTGTTATAAGGACATGCACCTCTCGGGAGACAGGGCCTTCCCGCTCAAAGGCACCTATAATACGTTGAATATGTCGTTACGGCATGTTACCAGGCATGCCGGTTGCCGTTCAATCCGACGATCCATGTGGCCCGGCATACATTTGCCACGACGGTCACGCTCACGCAGGGCGTACCGTTGGAAACCGTATCGAAGATGCTGGGACATAAACATATCACCACGACCCAAATTTACGCCCAAATCACCAACGACAAGATCGGACAAGATATGACGGCATTGAGCGGAGAAATTCGACCGTGTTTTCAAGGTCGCGCAGCAACCTAATATTCAAGCAATTCCCAGCCGGCGAGAAAGACGATATTCTGCGCCCCGGACGCTACCCTGCGAACGCTCTCCAAATCCACGACCGGAACACTTATGCTGATAGCCAGCAAATAACCTGTGAAGGGAATTTTCCGATGCCATTCTTCTGACGACATAAGGCAGTGCATAATTAAGAGTTTTTTATAAGCGATAAATTAAAGAATTCTTGTGTTCATGAATTTGTGATTTTGGTGATTCACGACTGTATTCATTCGTGAACGACTTCTTTTATGCAGAGGAGATGGGAGGCGTTCCTGCCTGCCATATCGATTCCATGAATGACTTGTAAAAGGAATGTAGGAAAGAGGGTTTTGAATCTCGCGTTTCATCTTTTGATAGTGAAAGATTTTATTTGTGATGCATTCGGGTTTTATGTCCGCTCCAGTCCGTTCGGCGGTTTTTTTCGTGCCGGACGGTTGTAATATTACACCCCGGAACTGATCCGGCTATGGAAGCCGATTTATCGTAAAATGTATCTTCGCCGAGGAGTTCATCATCGTCAGACGCGCCCCTTCGAAAGTGCAGTTCATCGCTCGACACAACGAGTTTTATTTTCAATTTCAGAAACTGGCCAATAACTATAACCAGATTGTAAAGGTCGTCAATGCGCACTTTTCCAACATTGCGATCCCGCATCAGATTGCCATGTTGGAACAACAGACACGCGAATTGAAAGTCCTAAGCATCGAAATTCTCAACCCCGCAAAACAGGCTAAGGAATGGTTGCGAATATAAGGTCGGGCCCCTCGCCCAGTGGAGCGTTGTATTATAACAAGGAGAAAGTGGATAAGGATAAAGCGGAAGTACTCTTTGGGCAGAAGATGTTAGAGCTGTTCGACAAATATGGACAGTGGATGTTGTACCTCGATTAACAAACAGAAATGATTGCGTCAGTGTACCATAAAATACGTGTAAATTTGCTTTTAATTCAAACAACGCATCTATTTAATATGTTGGTAAAAATGGTGCAAAGCAGATAATATTTTATAATAAGACAGAAAATGTTATCTTTGTTTTATAAAGTTTGGGCGTGAATCTGAGTAAATAGGGTAACATATGATGCGAAAAGCTGATGTTTCCTTCGAGGAACTTTATAATTGCTATAAAGTTCGTTTCGAAAGGTTTGCCATAAGTTATATACAAGATCGCAGTGTAGCGGAAGATATTGTAACCGATTCATTCGTCTATTGGTGGGAACACAGAGATCGAGTTGGATCGAAAGACGAAAATCCTGCGGCTTATATTCTTGCGACTATTCGACATAAATGTCTCAATCATCTGCGTGCGTTACAAGTTCGATTGCGGAGTCATAACGAGATCAGAGAATCTCAAAGTCGTATTGTGCAGGAGAATATCCGGTCGTTGGAGCTTTGTGATCCCGTCCATCTTTTTGCTGGAGAGGTTGAGGCTCTCGTTCGGCAAAGTTTGGAAGAACTACCGGAATTGACTCGTTATATTTTTATAGATCAACGCCTTAAGGGTAAGTCTTATCGGGATATTGCTGTCGAGTATGCCATTTCTGAACGACGAGTTGAAACTGAACTTGCCCGTGCATTGGATAAATTGCGTAGAAGATTGAAGGATTATCTGCCTGTGATACTTGTATCCTTGGTTCTAAGTCGTTTCATTCGTTGATTTTTCGTTTTTTACAAAAAAAAAATTATATTTTTTGCGGGAAACAGTCTCGCAGAAGTGTTTTATTTATGTAAGCGCCTGAAAAGGCTGCATGTAAGATGGAAAAAGAAACCTTATATCGTTTTTTTCGAGGAGAAACTACTCCTGATGAGCAGCAATGCTTGATGGATTGGCTTGATGCCGACGAAGAACACCGCCGAACATTTGATCGAGAACGACAAATGTATAATGCCTTGTTGTTGTTTGCTCCGCAGAAACAGGTTGCTTTCCGTCAGTCGATTGGCTTGCGGCGAATAATCGGATATGCAGCTCAAATTGCCGCAATGCTTGCTTTGGCAGTGGGGATCGGTTGGGGATATGTTTCCTATCACGAGCATTCCTGGGAAGCGCTTACAACTCGTATCTCTGCCCCTGAAGGGCAACGTGTCAATCTGAAATTGCAGGATGGCACTGAAGTGTGGCTCAATTCGGGTGCAGAACTTGAATATCCGTCTCTTTTTGCCGGGGATACTCGCCGGGTTCGGTTGGCCGGTGAAGCATTTTTCGATGTCAGCCACGATGCCAGCAAGCCGTTTGTCGTAGAAACTTTTGCGTGCCGGGTTGAAGTGCTCGGAACTCGCTTCAACGTGAATGCCGATGTGCAGCACTCTGGTTTTTCGACCACTTTGCTGCGTGGCAGTGTTCGCCTAACATCATTGGAGGATTCTCGACAGCAAGTTGTGCTCAAACCTGATGAAAAGGCCGTATTCGAAAATGGAAAATTGACCCTTCATAGAGCAGATGACCCTAACGAATATCTATGGGTCAAAGGGCTGATCTCTATCAGTGGGCTTGATTTCAAAGAGGTGATACATCGTATGGAGCATTGTTACGGCGTGCGTATCAACCTCAATGTTGCTCCAATACCAACATTGGAGGCAATGGGTAAACTTCGCATTTCCGACGGTATCGAGCATGCTCTCGGCATATTGCAGCGCAATTGCAAATTCAATTACATGTACAACCACGAAACCAACGAAATAACCATTTATTAGCTAACCTTTTATGAACCTTAAACCCACCTGCCTATGATGTAATTCCGCATCCTATTTTGCGCGTTATCTTTTTATAAAAAGATGCCCGAACTGCTGTCACAGTTTCGGGCACTGGAGGGTAACGTCGTTATTTGAATTAATTCCGGATATTTCCGGCTCATTATCCCTCTTTAATTTACAAAGATATGAAGAAAAAAACTATCAGGCAATCAAAACGTCTGATAATCTCGCTGTTCGTAACTTTCTTTTGTCTTACGGCCTCGGCTGCTCAGGCACAGACAGCGCTCGTAACCATTGATTTGCAACAGGTGAAGATGGTGCAGGTAATGGACGAAATCGAAAATCAGACCAAGTATTTGTTTATTTATGATAAAAATATGGACACGGGGCGTTTGGTCAATGTGCATGTTAATAAGCGTCCTGTTGCTGAGGCTCTTGATCAGATGGTGAAGGGAACAGATGTGGTTTATGAAATTCAAGGTTCCAATATTATTCTTACTGTCAGGAGCCAACAAACGGATGGTCCGAAAGTCGTGTCGGGAAAAGTAACGGACAATAAAGGTGATGCTGTGATAGGTGCGGCAATACTTGTCAAAGGAACGACTGTTGGCACGAGTTCAGGTGTCGACGGAGTTTATACGTTGCGTATTCCAGAAGTGAATGCAAATACTATGATAACGGTTAATTATCTGGGATATGAGCCGATTGAACTGCTTGTCGGCACCCGGGAGCGAATTGATATCGTTTTGCAGGAACAGTCGCTTGGTGTAGATGCTGTCGTGGTGACGGCGCTCGGTATCAAGAAACAGGAAAAAGCATTGACCTATAATGTTCAGGAGGTTTCTGGCTCTATTGTCAATACGGTTAAGGATGCCAATTTCGTCAATTCGCTTTCCGGAAAGATCGCAGGCTTGCAGATCAATGCCAGCGCTTCGGGAGCCGGAGGTTCGACGCGTGTGGTTATGCGTGGCGTGAAGTCGATCAACGGGGATAACAATGCACTTTATGTAGTTGACGGCATTCCGCTTCCGAGCCTGCGTTCTAAACAGACGGAAGGCATTTATGAAACGCCCGATGGTGGCGATTACGAAGGTATCGCCAACATCAACCCAGAGGACATCGAGTCGATGTCTGTATTGACGGGAGCTACGGCAGCCGCTCTCTATGGTTCACAGGGAGCCAACGGTGTGATCCTTATTACTACTAAAAAGGGACAAGAAGGACGTGTGCGTGTTAACTATGCCAACAATACAACCTTTTCATCGCCTCTCGTAATGCCTGAGTTTCAGAATACCTATGGTACGAGTTCAGACGCACCTTCAATGAGTTGGGGTGAGAAGTTGGTTTCCCCCCCCCATCGTTATGACCCCGAAGATTTTTTCCAGACCGGGTTTGATGAAACGAACTCGATTGGCATCACCGCTGGTACCGAGCGTAATCAGACTTATTTTTCGGCCGCTTCTGTAAACACGCGGGGCATTATTCCCAACAATGTCTACAACCGTTATAATTTTTCCTTGCGGAATTCCGCCGTGCTTCTGCCTGAAAAGCTGACGCTCGATTTGGGTGCTACTTATATGAAGCAGTATTCGCGGAATGCATTGGTGCAGGGTATCTATCACAATCCGCTGATCGGCGTCTATCTGTTTCCGCGAGGAGATGATATCCGTAAGTATCAACTTTACGAGCGTTATAATGCTGGTTTGGGTTACAGCGAACAATTTTGGGGTTTGGAATTCATTAATGGCGTGGAAAATCCTTATTGGGTTACCAATCGAGAGCTGTTCGAGAATAATATGCAGCGTTATACATTCAATGCTACGCTCAAATGGAATGTTACCGATTGGTTGACTCTGTCCGGTCGGGTGCGTACGGACAACACGCGGATGAATTATACGCGTAAAATCTATGCCTCTTCGAATACTCTTTTTGCATCGGAATATGGTAACTACTTGAACCATACAATGAGTCATAATAACCTCTATGCTGATGCCCTTTTGTCCATCGACAAGAGTTTTTTCGACAGAGCGCTTTCCCTGCAATTTAACTTGGGAGCCAGTCTTACGGATGACAAACATTCACTGGTCGGTTATGAGGGACATTTGGCCGGTATTCCGAATAAATTCACTTATAACAATATCGTATCGAGCGACCTGAACACACTACCCGGTCAAGAGAATTACCATGATCAGAGTCAGGCCGTTTATGCCACGTTACAACTGGGTTGGAAAGGGATGCTTTATCTGGATGTGACGGCTCGTAACGAATGGGCTTCGCAGTTGGCTTTTACGGATGAATTGAATATCTTTTATCCTTCAGTAGGCCTTTCTGCCGTGATCTCGTCGATGGCAGATCTTTCGAAAACAGGCATTTCGTTCCTTAAAATTCGGACCTCGTACGCCGAGGTCGGCAACCCGCCGCAGCGTTACATTACGGGACGGAATTATTCGATCAAGGGAGGGGTTGTGACAACCGAAACGATCGCTCCTGCTACGCATTTGCGTCCGGAGCGTACCAAATCTTTCGAAGTAGGTATGAATGCAAAGTTTCTCGACAACAAGATCTGGGCTGACTTTACTTACTATAATACGGCGACTTATAACCAGTTGTTCTGCTATGACGCCCCTCCCTCGACCGGTTACAAGAAGGCCTATTTGAATGCCGGTAAAGTCAATAACTGGGGTATTGAGGCTGTTGCCGGCTATAAGAACACGTGGAAGAATTTCTCATGGTCGACGAGTTTCACTTTTTCGATGAACCGCAATACGATTCGCGAACTGGTTCCCGAAGGAACGATTGATCCCGTAACGGGAGCTGAAGTGAATCTTCCGGAAGTGAATATGGATTTCGGAGGTTATCGGGTTAAGTTGAAAAAGGGCGGCTCTATCGGAGATTTCTATGTGACAGGTCTTAAAACCGATGACAAAGGCAACATTTATGTCGATCCGAACTCGAATACGGTGACGACCGATCCCGACACCTGGATTTATGCAGGAAATACGGATGCGCGTGCCCGTTTGGGATGGAATAACCAGTTCTCCTGGAAAGGTATTTCACTCGGTGCATTGTTCGATGCGCGCATCGGCGGTCGCGGTGTGTCGGTGACACAAGCTTTGATGGACCGCTTCGGGGTTTCAGAAGCTTCGGTTGATGCTCGTGAAAACGGGATTCAGCTTTCGGAACATCAGATGCTTCCTGGTTCCGGAGCTCAGGAGTTCTTTAATAATACAGGCGACGGTATGGGCATGCTGGCTCGTTATGTCTACGATATGGATAACGTGCGTCTGCGGGAGCTTTCATTGGGTTATGACCTGCCTTCGAAATGGTTCCGTAACAAGATGCAGGCGACGGTGTCGCTTGTGGGCCGCAACCTTTGGATGCTTTATAACAAAGCTCCGTTCGATCCCGAACAGACCGCTTCGACAAGCACTTATTATCAGGGAATCGACTTTTTCATGCAGCCAAGTGTCCGTACAATCGGTTTCAGCGTGAGACTTCAATTCTAAAACGATAGAATCATCATGAAAAATACTTTATATAGAACCAAAATTGGTTTGGCTTTCGTTACGGCTTCGCTGTTGACAATGGTATCTTGTACGGGCGATTTCGAGCATTTCAATACCGACCCGAATTCCGCACAGCAAATCGACCCGACTACATTGATCACCTCCATGGAGCTGGATGCAATGTATCCCACTACGGGTGAAACGACGGTTCCTGTGAATAATTATCAGACAGGTTGGAACTTGTTGGCAGACCATTATGCCGGTTACATGGCATGTGCCAATCATTGGGAGGGTGGTATCAATCCACTCGTTTATAATTTGACGAATAATTGGCGCAGTACTGTCTTTTCGGTTGCATTTACGCAAGTGATGCCTGCATGGCTTCAACTCAAAGCGGCCTACGATCAGGGATTGGTTGCCGGCGAGGTGATGGCTGTCGGAGATATTCTGAAGGTTGTGACTCTTCACCGGGCCAGCGATATGTATGGTCCCCTGCCTGTACTCCATTTCGGGGAGGCGCGCTCGCCTTATGATGCTCAAGATGTACTTTACGACCATTTTTTCCAGACGCTCAATAATTCGATTTCCGTTTTGGAAGATTTTCTTGCTACAACGCCCGACAGCAAAGCGTTGGTGAAGGTTGATGCCGTTTATGGCGGGGATTTTGCCAAATGGCTGAAATTTGCCCGTTCGCTCAAACTGCGTCTGGCGATGCGTATCCGCTATGTCGAGCCGGACCTGGCCCTTCAATATGCGCAGGAAGCCATTGAGGGCGGGGTCATCACCTCGACGGATGAGAATGCCTTGTTGCAGACTTATCGCCAGATTACGGTCACCAATCCGTTGGAAATGATTTGGAACTCCTACAACGATGCCCGTATGGGAGCTTCGATGGATTCGTATCTGAATGGTTATGAAGATCCGCGCCGCGAGAAGATGTTCCAACCTGCGACCATTACCGGAGGAGGTTTTCATGGTGTGGTTAACGGTTTGGGGTCGACCGAACAGAAATTTTATACCAAGATGTCCGCTCCAAACATTTTCGGTGAGACTCCGATGCGTTGGCTGCTTGCTTCGGAGGTGGCTTTCCTGAAAGCGGAATTCAAACTGCTGAAAGGCGATAAGAGCGGGGCCAAATCCGATTATGAAGAGGGCATTCGTCTGTCGTTTCTCGAGAACGGATTGTCCGCATCTGATGCTGCCGATTATGCGCAGAGTATGAAGACCCCTGCCCGATTCATAGATATGTCGGAAAATCCGACCAAGTATTCAAAGAATGCATTAGGAACCGTTTCTGTGAAGTGGGCCGAAGATGGAAATGAGTTGGAGCGAATCATTACTCAAAAGTGGATCGCCCTCTACCCTAATGGGATGGAGGCATGGGCCGAGTTCCGTCGCACGGGTTTCCCGAAACTTTTCCCGATTAACGAAAATAGCAACGATCCGTCGATTGACAAAAATAAGCAGATTCGACGGGTGATTTTCCCCAAGAGCGAGTATGCGAACAACGCCGGAGCCGTGAATGCTGCGACGCGCTTGTTGGGAGGACCCGACAGTGGAGGTACCCGACTTTGGTGGGATGCCCGATAAAAGTCGAATAGAAATCACAAATGAATTTCATTATGAAAAATAGTATAAAACATTTTCTGTTGCCGCTCGTTTGTGGAATTGCGTTCATTTCCTGTGAGAAGCAGACCACTCCTGAGCCGGTTCAAATCCAACGTCCGGAATTACAGTCGCCCATCGTACGTGACGATGTTTATTATGCCCGTTTGCGTGCTTACAAGAAAACGGATCACAAACTCGCTTTCGGCTGGTTTGGTTCTTGGACAGCTATCAATCCTTCTGAACAAAGTCGCCTGCGCAGTGCCCCCGACTCGATGGATATTATTTCGATATGGAGTCAGTGGCACAGTCTGAGTCGGGAGCAGATCGAAGACAAAGCTTTCGTGCAGCAGGTATTGGGAACGAAGGTTGTTTTTTGTATTTCAGCAAAAGATGTTCCCGAAGAGTTCAAGGTTGACGGTCAGATCACCGATGAGTCTCTTAAAGACTATGCCAGGGCATGGGGCAAGGATTCGATTGATAAATATCAATATGACGGTATTGATATTGATTTCGAGACTGCTGCAGACCATTTGGGACCACTGAATACCACGCCCGGACTGTTCAAGAAGTTCTGCGAAGAGTTGAGCCAGTATATCGGTCCTAAATCGGGGACAGGGCGTTTGTTTCTGATCGATGGTAACATTGATGCTCTTGATCAGGGTATTGCAGAGCTTTGTAATTATGGTGTTTCGCAGGCTTATGGATGCTCGTCTGCGACCATGGGCTATACATCATTGACAAGCCGTACGGCAAGTGCAGAACGGGTGGGCTGGAAAGCCGATCAGCTTATTTTTACTGAAAATTTCGAATCTATGTGGAAAAGCGGCGGGATACTTCATACTACCTTGTCCGGCAAACAGATGATGTCGTTGCAAGGCATGGCCGATTTTGCGGTAAATGGTACTTCGTGCGGCTTTGGCGCTTATCACATGGAGTATGAATATGGCCATTCGGATATGCCTTATAAATATATGCGTCAGGCGATTCAGTATGCAAATCCTGCCCCGCATGGGGACTATTCGAAAAATTTGGTTACGTTGAACGAGGCAGGCGAGTACGCTTTCGAGATTCCGGTCTTTCCTTCGGGCATGAGCGAAGGGGTTCAGTTCTCATTGACGGCATCGTTGACGGGCGTACCAACAGCCGATGCAGATATTCCGCTGGTTGTGGACAACAGTCTGGTGACTGCTTATAATAATTATTATTATACGGAATATAAAACGCTGGATCCCGCACTTGTCTCTTTTTCCGGACCGCTTCATTTCGTGGCTGGGGCACAGGATTCGGAGACTCCAGTTATAGTAGGCATTACAGATATGACGGCGTTGGGTGATGAGGAATATTTGGTTCCAGTGCGTGTTGATTTCTCAAAGCATTCAGGTTTTTCTGCCAATACCGACAAAGAGGTTTGTTACCTTAAGTTGAAGACGAAGCAGCAGGTTTGTGTTCTGTCGCTTCCTGGAATGGAGCAGGTGACTGAAATCTCTGTGATGCAAGGAGAAGACGGTATGGTCATTGAGAAGAAAGGTTATACGTTGCAATTGCAGGCCTCCATCGGAGTGCCTGTCGATAGCAAATTTTCCATTGTGGCTGATCCTGCCTTAGTTGATAGTTATAACAAACAGCACGGCACGAAATACACCCCGATGTCTGCGAATGATGTAACGCTTCCAGACGAGTTGTTGCTTCCGAAAAATAGTCAGGCGACCACCCCTGTTGAGATTAAGGCTGTTGATTATGAAAAACTGACGTCGGACGGATCGATGGTGGTTTTGAAAGTCGATCTTGGCGGGAATGCGGATTTCAATACCATTGGAGATAAGGATGTTGTTAAATTCGTGGTATTCAAAAAGATGGAAGGGAATATTGAGGAAAATGCTACGCGGGTTCCCGGTACGGTGATTGCGGATATGAGCGGATGGACTTATGATGCTCCGGGTGCAGAAGGGCTCGTCTCTTCGCAAATGTTCGACGGAGCAATAGCGATGAATCAATCAGGCTGGTATATTACAAACGGCTCCGTGACGGCGACTGTCGATATGGTGAATGTTCATACGCTTGCAGGTTTCCGCATCCGTCCCATGTATGGTTTAGGCTATTATAAGGTATTACGGCTTTATGACGTGAAGACGAGCGAAGACGGTCAGCATTGGGTTTCGCAATCGGGGGATTCTTTCGTCTCTTTGGCTTTGAGCGGTGATGATTGGCAGTATGTGAAATTCTATAAGCCTGTTTCTTGCCGTTTTGTCCGAATGACCTATCGTTGCGATAAAGAGAGTGCATCTAATAGTTATGTAGGGTGCAATGAGTTCAATGCCATTGCTTCGAATTAATTGTTAAATACGAAAAAACTATGAACCTGAAATATTTTATTGTTTTTGTCGCAGGTATGGCTGCTCTTGCAGGGTGTCAGGAGGCTTCCGAATACATACCGTCGATTTATATCACCGAGGCACAGCGGCAAGAGGTTAAAACCATTACGATCTCCCAAGCTGGAGAAAAAGCCGAATTTACAGTTTCGGCGGCACAGATTGTCGACCGTGATACGCATGTGTCGTTTGAAGCATGTCCGGAACTGGTTGCGGATTATAATGACAGATACGGACGGACTGCCGTTGCACTCGAAGACTTTACGTTTGCGAAAAAAGAAGTGGTGATTGCTGCCGGTAAAAATGTTTCGGAAAGTGTCGAAGTTGTCGTGAACGAGGAACTGAAACCGGGAACATTCTATTGTCTGCCGGTCAAGATCGCCTCTACGGACGGAGGCATGTCGATCTTGGAATCGTCGAGTAAGCTTTTTCTTGTATTCCGGGCACCGGTTAGGAGTAAAGCGGTCTATATTGGGTCAGGCAACAAGTGCTTTGTTCCGACTTTCCCCGAGCATCCCTCATTTGAAGGATTGAATCTCGAAACGATGCAGGAGGTGACGCTTGAGTGCCGTGTTATGGTCAACTCATTCACGAAGAGCGATCCCTATATTTCGTCGATTATGGGATTTGAGGGTGATGTTTGTATGCGTTTCGGCGACGTGAAGATCGGCTATGACGTGCTCCAGGTCTGCAAGGGTGATTATCAGCCGGCAGCTATCAATTCTCCTTGTGCTCCGAACCTGTGGTATCACGTGGCCGCCGTGTGGTCGCGCTCTACATTACGTGTTTATATTGACGGAAAGTTTGTTGCTGAGCAGACGCACAAGGGCGAAACTGTCAACCTTGCTGGATACCATAAATTGGGCCGTACTGGAATTGGCTTCAGTTTGGGTGCAGCTTCGGTTTATAACAATAACCGTCCGCTTAACGGTTATTTGGCCGAGGCACGTGTCTGGTCGCGGGCGCTCTCGTCGAATGAAATCGCCAACAACAAGGATTTGGTGGTTGTCGATCCGCAGTCGCCCGGCTTGCTGGCCTATTGGAAGATGAACGAATGCGAAGTGCTTGAAGAGCCTCGTAGAGACCCGATTCTTAATCGCATTTTCTATAATCGGATTGTCGATCAGACGGGCCACGGATATGATGCCTACGGGGAAGGAAGAAATCCGGATTTTATTGACACCAATTGGTAAGCGACATACATTTTTTCGAAATGGTCCTGTTTTTTGAATCCCTATTTTAAGCAACGGACCTCGTTGTACGGAAAAATGCAGTGCTATGTATCGAAGCGGGCGGCCTGCAAGCCGTCCGCTTTTTAATTAAAAAATAAACTATGAAATTACGATATCTGTTTCTTGCCGCAGTGTTGTTTGCCGGGGCATGCAGCCGGCCGTCGGAGACCTTTTCTACGGGAATCATTCCCGTTCCGCAGCATGTGAATTGGGGTGAAGGGACATTCCGTATGCCTCGGACGTTGACTTATGTCACTGATCTTGAGGGGCAGGAAAAAGCCGATCTTGCAGCGTGGATGGAGCGTTCGGTTGCAGGCCGGTTTTTCCCCGTTCCTTTTGTCGAAGCCCTCGAAGGCGATATTCCGGCTCTGCGGTTGCGGATTGCAGATAAAGGTGCCCCCGAGAGTTATCGGCTTGATGTCGTCCGCGACAGCATGACGATTACGGCTCCTGATGCAGCCGGTTTGTTTTACGGTTTGCAGTCGCTGGCGCAGTTGGCAGAGCATACGGGGCAACGTATTCCCGCCGTTACGATCGAAGACGCTCCGCGTTTCGCTTACCGGGGCTTCATGCTCGACGTATCGCGTCATTTCCGGGATAAGGAGTTTGTCAAACGGCAACTCGATCTGCTGGCCCGCTACAAGCTCAACCGGTTTCATTGGCATCTGACCGACGGTGCTGGCTGG